>Ga0209786_1000344_pt1 | contig 18150 bp, 18 predicted proteins | sample WorMetilvaeELBA2_FD_187405 | JGI IMG/M metagenome (GOLD analysis project Ga0209786, IMG submission 187405) | Marine gutless worms symbiont microbial communities from Max Planck institute for Marine Microbiology, Germany - Olavius ilvae ELBA.2... ...
ATTTAATGTTAATTCAACAAGATAACTACCGTTTACGAGTTTTTAATGCAAGTAAAAAATGCATTAAACTGGAAAATCTTCGTTTTCCTTTTATGCGATATTAATCAGCAATATCAAAGAGTTCTGAGTTCTGTTTCTGTTCTGGATACCCGTTCGAACACTATTTAAGGATTCCGGTAAAGGGATCGAGGACTCGGCCCGGAACAGCATTTTCGATCCCTTTTTCACGACCAAAGAAGTCGGCAAGGGAACCGGTCTGGGGCTTTCAATCAGTTACGGAATTGTCCACGACCACAACGGGCAGATTGACATTGCGGAAACCGGGCCCCATGGGACGACGTTTCTGGTCAAACTGCCAATTGAACAGTCGATTATAAATCCTGAATCGATCTCGGAAAAAAAATTTATAGCGACAGCCGAGCTTGAAGTCTCAGGTTGAAAAAATTGGGGTTCGGTATGAAAGAAACCATATTGATCATAGAAGACGAGGAAGATATTCTTATATTGCTGTCGAGCCTTCTGGGTAGTGAGGGGTATAACATTTTAACGGCCCGCAACGGCCGTGAAGGACTGAAACAGTTTCATGCGCACAGCCCGGCGCTGATTCTTACCGATATCAGAATGCCGACGGTGGACGGCGTTGAAGTGCTGAGGAAGATCAAGGCCAAGGAATCCGACACTGAAGTAATTGTCCTGACCGGGCACAGCGACGAGGCCACGGCCATAGATTGTTTGAGACTCGGGGCCTATGATTATTTTTGCAAACCCCTGGAGGATATCGACGTCTTGATAACCGCCGTGGCCCGGGTCCTTGAGAAACGCGATTTAGAGCTGAAAAACCGCTCCCTGGTTAAACAGCTGGAAGAACTGTCCATTAAAGATCCCCTGACCGGCTTGTACAATTATCGCTATCTGCAGAAATGTCTGGACGAAGAACTGGAGCGGGCCCAACGTTACGGTCACTCGTTTTTTATCCTCATGATCGATGCCGACCACTTCAAAGACATTAACGATTCCCACGGTCACCTGTTTGGTGATTATGTCCTGAAAAAATTGGGCGGACTCATTTCAGATGAATTGCGGTCTACGGACCGGCTTTTCCGCTATGGTGGTGAGGAATTCCTGGTGATAATGAATGAAATATCACAAGCGGAAGTGTCGAAGGCAATCTGCCGGCAGCTGGCAACTATCCGGAATCATACCTTTGCCTACGAGGGCCAAACGGCAAAGGTTACCGTAAGCATGGGCGGCGCTTTTTTCCCGCAGGATGCCGAATCCAAGATGCAATTAATTAAAGCCGCCGACCAGGCACTTTATCGGGCCAAGGACCGGGGCAGAGACCGTTTCGAGTGCTCTTTCAAAACCTCGCCGGACGAACCGGCTTCGATATCCCAATTTTGAAAACCCCCTCCCCAGAGGTTGATGTTTTAGGCGAATTTTCGTTTCAAGCGGTATGCATTTCAACCCGCCGTGTTGACTCAACCAGCAGATGTTGATGTTCTCACCAAATTAAAGGTTAACCCAGAATGGTCGATAGTAATCGTGGACCACCTGAATTGCGGTTGGATCTCCTAATTCTGACGACTAGCTTGATTTATGATGAACGAAAAAATTCTCATAATCGATGACGATCTTGAAATTCTGGACATGCTCGAATTGATTCTGGCACGCGAAGACTACACCGTCCTGCGGGCCCAAAAAGGCGAGGATGCCATCGCTGTATTTCAATCCAACCCGATCGATCTGGTGATCACGGATATGAGCATGCCCGGCATGGGCGGTTTGGAGGTTTTGAAGGCGGTCAAACGATTAGATGCGAATATGGAAGTCATCGTATTGACCGGTAATGCCACCTTCGAGAATGCCGTCCAGGCTTTAAAGGAAGACGGTGCATTTAATTATCTTACGAAACCTCTTGAAAATATAGAAGATCTATTATTTTCAGCTAAACGCGCCATTGAAAAGCGCAAACTGCGCGTGGAAAATAAAACCCTGATTGAAGAATTGAAAAATGAAGTCGAGATTCGCAAACGAGTGGAGAATCAGCTTTTACAGAGCAAGACCAATCTGCAATCCGTATTTGACGGTATATCGGAGCCCCTGATTATGGTGGATCGTAATCTGACCGTCAAGGTATTGAATGAGGCGGCCAAAGCATACACCGGATTGCCGTGCTACCAGGATATCATCGATAAGCCATGCTATGCAGTTCTAGCGGACAAATCGGATGTTTGTAATAACTGCAGATTGCCCATGGCATTTTTAACCAGAAATCAGGCTACTTTTGAACGAAAAGGATTAAAGGACCCGGCGCGAATCGAGGAGGTCGTCATATACCCGATTTACTCCAAGATCGAAAATGAAGGCAGTGCCATTATCCGTATCAGCGATGTCACCGAAGAGAGAAAAATCGAGGAACAATTGATGAGGGCTGATCGACTGGCCTCATTGGGCCAGCTTTCGGGCGGCATCGCGCATGAAATTCGAAATCCTCTGGCCAGCATCAATCTGTTTGCCGATATTTTAGCGGATCAGGATAAATATCGACGCTCCGCCCAGGAAAACGAACTGTTTGTTGAAATTAAAGACAACATCAACCGGATCGAAGAGATCATAAAACGGGTGCTTGATTTTGCCAAACCCCCGGTAGCGACCTCGGATGACATCGATTTAAATGAATTAACCCGGGAAAGTGTCAAATTCTGGTCATCCAAACTCAGAAAAGCCAATATTGGCCTCGATTTGGACTTAAGAGATGATATTCCCGCCGTTCAAGGTGATGTCATCGGCTTGCAGCAGGTGATCAACAACATGGTTTTAAATGCCATCGAAGCGATGGGCGAGGGAGGCGGCGATATCAGTGTCAGGACTTCCCTGGCCGAGTCTGCCAACGGCGAAGACCAGGACATAGTTTATTTGCAGGTAAGTGATACCGGTCCCGGGATCCCCAAAGACCAGCAGGAAGATATTTTTAATCCTTTCTTTACCACCAAACCGACCGGCACGGGCTTAGGATTAAGCATCTCACACCAGATTATCAAACGCCAGGGGGGATCTTTTGCGCTGGAGAGTGACCCGGGCGCGGGAACGACATTTATCGTGGAACTGCCGGCGATCTGTTGCAACCCCCCAAAGCAGGATTCAGTGCCTGTTGAAAGCCCGGCACCGGGAGCTTAGGCCGATGGATTCAAAAATTCTGATTGTAGACGACGACCGGAGCATCCGAAAAGCACTTTCCCTGGCGCTCGCCGGCCGGCACCATGTGGTGGCAGCCAAAAATGGTCTCGAGGCCCTGGACCTTTTTAAGCATGAGAAACCTGATGTGGTTTTGCTTGACGTCGGGTTGCCCGGGTTGGATGGCGTTGGGGTGCTCAAAAAGCTGCCTGCAATCAGTCCGGAGCCGACTGTGATTATGGCCACGGCGGTTGGCGATGTAAAAACCGTTGTGAAAGCGATTAAGCATGGGGCCTATGATTATCTGGTCAAACCGATTGATTCCCAGGAACTGTTGCTTACCATCAGCCGGGCCCTCGAAAACAGAAAGCTGAAAAAACAGATCCGGACGATTCACAAGACCTGTGTTGACCGCTATAGTTTTGACATTATCGGTAATTATGCCGAAATGCAAAATATCGTGGACATTGCGAAAAAAGCCTCGCGCAGTCCCGATACCCCCATCTTGATAACGGGTGAAAGCGGTGTCGGCAAAGGTGTTTTGGCCAAAGCCACCCACTATAACAGCTGCGAAGCAGCGGGGCCTTTCGTTACGATAAACTGCGGCGCAATCGCCAAAGAACTGGTGGAAAGTGAGCTGTTCGGCTACGAGCGCGGCGCCTATACCGGGGCCAGCACGGAAGGTCGGGTGGGGCGGTTCGAAGAGGCGGCCGGCGGGACGTTATTTTTAGACGAAATCGGTGCGATGCCCCTTGCGGCCCAGGTCAAATTGCTCGCTGTCCTGGAAGACCGCACGTTTTATAGAATCGGCGGCGGCAAGCAGATAAACGTATCGGCCAGAATTATAGCCGCTACCAACAGCGATCTCGATCAGGCGGTCGAGCAGGGCGAATTCAGAAGAGATTTGTTTTTTCGTCTCAATGTCGTGCGACTCGATTTGCCGCCATTGCGTGAAAGAGAAGAAGATATTGTCCTGCTGACGCGGCATTTCATCGAACAGTACAACCTGAAATTCGGCAAAAACTTCACTGACATAACGCCTGATGCACTGGCGTTTCTGTCAGCCTATCATTGGCCCGGCAATGTGCGTGAATTGCGCAACACGATCGAACGGATTATTCTGATCGAAACCGGGAGTACCATCAAGCGTGAGCACCTTCGAATTCTGAACACAGCGGACCAGAAAAAAAACGATGCCCACGTCCCGCAATTATCTGAAAATGGATTGGATTACAAGGAAGCCACCAAGAACCTCATCCGGGAAGCCATGAAAACGGCCGGCGGCAATGTGTCCGAAGCCGCCCGCCTGATGAATATGCCACCCCACAAACTGCGCTACCGCATAAAAAAATACGGGTTGGGCCGGCAGCTGCAATAACCGGGGTCGATCCGGCCTGCCAAAATTTTAAAACAGGTAACAATATTCTAAATTTCCTAACTTATTAAGATTACAGTTATAATCATTATTTCTGACATTTTTGCCGGATACCCTTTGGCAATATTTTCACATCCCACATTCGACCCTGCGACCGGCCAAAACTCAGGTCCGGCATACAATTCCCTAACGTACTGATATCGCAAGGTAACCGATCTCTGCTCTTTCCTAGTTCGTGGTTGGCATGATTGCTGCTATGCTTTAAGAGAAAATGCCTTCAACTATTGGAAAGGGAGAAAACTTTCGAGTATCATGGAACGTATATTAGTCATTGACGATGAAGCTTCCATTCGTAAAGCACTGAGTATCGGGTTGGCTTGCGATGATTTCGAGATCGATCTGGCCAGTGACGGCCGCAGCGGCATCCAGCTAGGGCAAAATCAAATCTACGATATTCTGATTGCCGATTTATCTCTGCCGGATATGGATGGCCTCGAAGTAATTGAAAAAATGAAGTTTTCAAGCCCCGACATCATTCCCATCATCATCACCGGCAACGGAGGTCTGCAAAGCTCGCTTGAAGCTTTAAGACTTGAGGTCAGTGATTACCTGGAGAAGCCCCTGAGCCTGAAATCCGTCAAAGACGCTATTGCACGGGGACTTAAAAAGCGCGAAAGAATGCGCCGGGCCATTGAAAACAGGGCCTATCAAAATCGGTGCGTGGATTCACTGACCGGATTGCCCGACAGGTCGCTGTTCATGGAGCGTTTGAATGGGGCTATCACCGGTAGCGAAGGGCCCGGCGATGGTTCGGTCGCCGTTTTTTTAATCAATGTGGAGCAATTCAAAAAAGTCAATGACATGTTTGGCCATCACACCGGCGATTTGGTTATCGCCGAATTGTCCTGTCGCTTACAAGCCTGTGTGCGCGACATCGGTACCATCGCTCGCATGAACGGTGATGAATTCGCAGTTCTGATCGAAGCAATCGATAGCCATGAAAATCTGATCGCCATTGCTGAACGCTGTCAAAGAGCGGCTGAAAAGGCATTTTCAGTCAATGGCGCAAGGGTGAACATCAACGTCAGTATCGGAATTGTGGCGAAGACTCATTTTTACCAATCCCCGGATGAGGTTCTACGGGATGCCGAGTTGGCCCTGGCGCGCTGCAAAGAGCAGGGCGGTGGATTTCAGGTGTTTGATCAGCACATGCTGGAGCAGGCCATGGAGTCGCTGCAATTGGAAGTTGATATGCGGCTGGGAGTCCAAAATCAGGAGTTTCTTTTGCATTACCAGCCGATTATCAGGGTGGCTGATTTGCAGCTGGTCGGATTGGAAGCACTGATTCATTGGAATCATCCGGAGCGTGGCTTGATATATCCGGACGAAATTATTGCCAAAGCCGAAGAGTTAGATCTGATCCATCAGATCGGCAACTGGTTGATCGGCGAAGGCTGCCGTCAGATGCAGGCGTGGAAGTCCACCTGGCCGGGATGCGAGAAAATAAATCTGCATATCAACATCCCCGGCCAGCAGGTTTTGCAGCCGGGCCAGGCCGATATCCTGGCGGCGATTGTCCGGCAGCAGGCAGTCGACCCGCAAACCGTGCAGCTTGATTTTAACGATAGTTTACTGCAGGAGAATGCCGCGGCCTTAACCGAAACCTTGTTGGCTATGAAAGATATGGGCTTCAAGCTGGCCATTGATGATTTCGGTACCTGCTATTCATCCTTCTCATACCTGCAGCAGTTTTCATTGGATGCTTTAAAAATCGGCCAATCATTCATCCAGCGGCTGGTGGATGATCCCGAAAATTACGAAATAGTGAAATCGATCGTCGGGCTTGCAAAAAAATTGGGGCTGATCGTTGTCGCCGAAGGGGTGGCATCAAAGGCTCAGTTTTTACAAGTCAAAAGACTTGATTTTGACATGCTGCAGGGTCCCTGGGTGGGGGAACCGGCAGAGGCATCTACGGTGATCGAGCGTATCAAAAAATATCTATGAGAGGATGATGCTCGCCATTGTGGAGTTTCGCTGACGACTGCTTATAATATATTGTAAATTTAGCATTTTAGATTTTAGATTTTGGATTTCGGATTTGCGGTATCGCTTCGCTCTTTCAATAATTAAAACACATAGAATACCTTAAATCTAAAATCCGCAATCCAAATTCCAAAATTACAGCACAGTTCTTTGTCGACCCAAATCTTACCTCAATCGGAATTTTATTTTTATACCCGCTCGATCACCACAGCAATTTGTGCAGCGCGGAATGGTCCAATTCACCGTCCCCCTGGGCGATAAGCTTTTCATACAGGCGCAATGTGCTGGTTAGATGCGGCAAATCGACGGCTGTTTCCGCAGCCAGCGCTTTGGCCAGTTTTAAGTCTTTGATTTGGATGGTGGCCTTGGCGCCGGGCACATAGCTGCGGTCGGCCATGCGGCGGCCATGCAACTGCAAGATCTTGGAGTCGGCAAATCCCCCTTGAAGGGCTTGCTGCACCAGCCGCGGGTTGACCCCTGATTTTTCGGCCAGCGTCAATGCTTCTGCCACCGTTTCGATCGTCAATCCCACGATCAGCTGATTGATGACTTTAACGGTATGCCCCAGACCCGGGCCGCCGACATGCACCACATTGCCGCCCAATACATCTAAAATCGGTTTGACGCGCAGAAAATCGTCCGTGTTGCCGCCGGCCATAACCGCCAGGGTACCTTGCTCGGCGCCTTCCGGACCGCCGGAAACCGGGGCATCCACCCAGCCGATACCTTCGGCGGCCAGCCTGCGGGCATTTTTTCCGGTTTGAGCCGGATCTGAACTGCCCATGTCCAGGATAAGTCGACCGGCTGACAAGTGGGGGGTCAATCGTTCGAGGACCGCATCTACGGCCGTTGAATCCAGCAGCATCAGCAGACAGACATCGGCCCGGGCCGTTTCGGCTAAATTCCGACACAGCTGAATTCCTTTCGTCAGGGATTGTGGCAGGGGCGAGCGATTCCATCCCCGGACTTCATAGCCGGCATCAATTAATTTGCGCGCCATCGGCCTTCCCATCGTTCCAAGACCCAGTATACTGATCGAAGGTTGCATGCTCATTTCCTTATCCCGGTCCGGTCAAGCCGGCCGTTGAATTTGAAGCCATGTTGTCGGATCCCTAAAGTCGATTGCCATAAATGCCGATAACCACCCTGATGCTTTTTATAAAAGGAGGGTATATGAGTAAAAAGCGGAATCCCCGAAAAATACAAAAAATACCCCTTATCGTAATATCCATATGTGCCTTTATCGTCGTGACGGCATGCGCCTATTTTGGATATAGTATCGGCGGGATAGGCGGTGCCGCGTTTGGGGTTTTTTTCGGGCTGGCGATAACCGGCTGTTAGTCGGCAGTCCTATTTATTTTGTCGCAGAATACTTGGTCCTTTGGGCCAGGTCAGAGACAATCGGCTATGCCCTCCGTCCAAGCAATTTGTGGTTTCAGGTGTCAGGTTTCAGGTGTCAGCAAAAACCAATCCTGCTTCCTGAACTTTGCTTATATTGAGACTGAAAGTCACCAGCGGAAAGGAAGTCCAATTCATGAGCGACACCCATCCAGCGGGTCGACTTCAGTTGCTGACACCCGACACCTGAAACCTGCTGGTAGTCGTTCTCACCTGCATCATCCCGCCGGGCCAGACCAAAGCCGGGTCCTCTGGGTTCGGATTATTGCTTACACGTCTCAATCAAATTTCAAAAGATCTGCAGGAGAATCAATATCAATAAATTCGGTCGGATCGCCTGTCTCGACCGCCAGCACCTGATCAGGATTTTCAGCGATAACATGCCGGGCGCCGATATCCCCACGAATTGCCATCAGCTCACCATACATCGTCCGGCTGAAAATGGTGGGATTGCCGCGAACCCCTCCCTGAACCGGGACACAAATATTTTTATTTGATTTCCAGAAGTGAGCCAGTAATAAATCAATGGTACCCGGCTGCAGCCGGGGCTGATCCCCGAGCAAAAACATCACCGAATCAAACGATTTGTGAACCGTTTTCAATCCGGCCTGCAGCGACCGGCTCTGGCCTTCGGAATACCGCCGGTTGATTACAATCTGCAAGCGCGGCCGCTCTATTTCGGTGTCCAGGGCCAGCCGTATTTGTTGGTGGGCATGTCCCAATACCAGTACGATTTTTGCCAGGCGCGATGCCAGGGACGCCTCCAGCACCCACTCGAGCAGATGTTTATCTTGCAGTTTTATCAGCTGCTTGGGATGCCCGAATCTTCGGGACATTCCAGCGGCCAGAATAACTCCGGCTGTTTGTCTGATATGGGGCATGGGCTAAAACACCATAGGCGCATAGCCTTCTTCGATGTAACCGGAAATCAGTGAACCGACATAACTGACGTTGATGCCCATTTTTTCAAGATTATCACTGATGCCGTCGCGGTCTGATAAAAATTTGCAGGCAATCGGAGTTTCATAATCCAGCAGCTGGGATGCTGCCTGGGCGACAGATTCATCTTCGCATATCAGATTTTCAAACGGTCCGAAGAAAATAACCTTGAGATCGTCGACCCACTTGTTTTTCTGGGCATTGACTGCATACATAATCCCTGTCAAGGCCTTGTCCTTTTCCGCCGTAGATACAATTACCATAACTTTTGATGCCATCTCTTGCTCCTTTCATTCAGATAAATTCGGGCAATACTACCACATCGGGCACAGATTATCCACAGCCGGATGAGCAAACCTGCCGCCTGGCTTTCTCAAAATCATTCCTTTTGACGAAGCCTTCCATAGCTGGTATACCGTATACCAAATGATGAATTCGTACCTGAATTTTTCAGGCATCTCCACCGGCAACGGAATCGAGGGAAGGTCCTCAATTTTTTATGATAACAAGGTTACTGAAAAAATTCAGGTACGAATTCATCATGTTTCAAAGTACAATTATAACGATGGAGGAATGAAAATTTTGGACTCGCAATTTAATGCCTATCTTAAGCCGACAGCGATTATTGACAGCGATCATGAAGCTGTTGCGGCCTATGCCCAAAATGCCTTACGCGATGCCGGGCCGGACCCGGTCTCCAAGGCGGTAAAGCTGTACTATGCTGTGCGAGACGCCATCTGGTATGACCCCTATCTGCCCTTTTATCATCCGGAACACTACCGTGCCAGCCACATTTTGGAAAAAGGACGGGCGTTTTGTGTTGGTAAGGCCACGCTTTTGTGCGCCCTGGGACGGGCCAGCAATATTCCTTCGCGAGTCGGCTTTGCCGACGTTCGCAACCACCTGGCGACCCGGCAGTTGATTGAGTTCTTAGGATCTGATTTATTTGTTTATCACGGCTATACTGAGTTTTATCTAAAAGGCCATTGGCGCAAGGCAACCCCGGCATTTAATCTTCAGCTCTGCCAAAGGCATAAAGTTATACCGCTGGAATTTGACGGCCTTCAGGATTCCATCTTTCATCCTTTCAATACCGAAAACAGGCAGTTCATGGAGTATGTCGCGGACCACGGGGCCTACGATGATATTCCGGTCACAGAAATTGTGGCGGCCTGGAAAAATGAGTATGGTGACGATCGCATTCAGCAATGGATAGAAGGCTATGAAAAATCAGGCGGCCAATCCGGGCATGATTTTAGTCAGGAAGAAGTCGTTTGAATTAAAAAGGGTTTCAATTTGACTCAACTTCGCAACCTCACCATCGTCGTCAAGGGGGCCGGGGAAATGGCCAGTGCTGTGGCCTGGCGGCTTTACATGGCTAAGATGCAGAAGATTCTGATGCTGGAAACGAACAGCCCCCTGGCCGTGCGGCGCGAAGTATCTTTTTGTGAGGCCATACACGACGGGCATAAGACCGTTGAAAATGTTGACGCTGTCAGGGTTGGAGACCTTTCCGATATTTATCAGGGCTGGGCGCACAGCCAAATCGCCGTCGCATCGGATCCGCAGTGGCATCTGTTGCCGGAAATTCGCCCGGATCTGGTTGTGGATGCCATCCTGGCCAAGCGAAATTTGGGCACCTGGATGCAAGAGGCCCGTCTGGTGATCGGGTTGGGGCCCGGTTTCAGCGCCGGCACGGATGTTCACCTGGTTATTGAAACCAACCGCGGTCATAATTTGGGCCGCATTATCACCGCCGGCCCGGCCGAACCCAACACCGGCATCCCCGGTACCATCGGCGGCTTTGCCGCACAACGGGTTATACGGGCTCCCATTGAAGGTAAATTTACGGCCCGGCGATCTATCGGTGATCAGGTCAAACACGATGAAGTGGTCGGCTTGGTGAATGATACAAAGATCCGTGCGAAAATCGGCGGGGTACTCCGCGGCTTGATACGCTCCGGCACCAGCGTTTCTGCCGGATTGAAAATCGGTGATGTAGATCCCCGGGGGCAGGTTGACAACTGCCGTACGATTTCCGACAAATCCCGGGCCATCGGGGGATCGGTGCTCGAGGCGGTATTGAGGGTCTATAACTGACAGGCCCTACTGATAAATTGTCAATTTGGATATTGAACTAAAGCCGGGCCCATGAATTGAAAAAATTCCAATCCTCAAATAACAAATAACAAACAATATTCAAATTCCAAGCACCCAAATATCCCCCACGGCCTGCGTCATAAAAGGGGTTGGTAAATGTTTGTTATTTTGGTCATTGTTTTTTGTGATTTGTTTGTGATTTGAGTTTTGTAATTTGGGATTTGGACAATTTCTTGTTTTGATCCTAGGGAGTCGTTCCATGGTCACACTGCGTGAGGGATTAATGCTGGAGGATGGGGGTGTCATCAGCCTGGTGGGTGCCGGCGGCAAGACCAGCCTGATGTTCAGACTGGCACACGAATTGGCTAGGGCCGGTGAAGCGGTGCTGACCACCACCACCACCAAAATATATGAGCCCCGGCCGGAACAATCGCAGCATCTGATCGTGTCCGGGTCCCTTCCCGGATTGCTGGAAGCGGCGCGGGCCGCGCTGAAAAATCATCACCATTGCACCGCGGCGGCTGCCAAAATTGCTGATCAGAGAAAACTTCGCGGATACCCGCCTGACTTCATCCAGGCTATCTGGAACAGCCATGTGTTTCGCTGGATAATCGTTGAGGCCGACGGGGCGGCCGGCCGGCCTTTGAAGGCCCCGGCCGACCATGAGCCCGTAATTCCGGACTGCACCTCACGGGTGGTGGGAATTGTCGGTTTGAAAGGCGCCGGACGGCCGTTAATGGATCGGTGGGTATTCAGAAAGGAACAATTTTGTCAAATAACCGGCCTTGCCAGTGGTGCAAAAATCTCCGAAGATGCCATAATTGCCTCCTTGGTGCACGTTAACGGAATTTTCAGAAATGCTCCGGCCGGCGCCGTGCGAATCGTCTTCTGCAACCAGGCGGACGATCCCCAAAACCTTGCGTTGGGCCAATGTATCGGGCGTAAATTGACTATGAGCATGAAATCCGGGCTGAGTCGTGTCGTTATCGGCCAGACGCTGTTCGATCCGCCTATATTGGAAATCTATGACCTGAATGTGAAATCTGACTATGAAACACAGCCCAAACGCCGCCGGTAACCATGGCAGCCGGCCCCAAGCCCAAGAGACATTTCTCACCCATCTGACACCGCTTATACTACTGACGGCTATTTTTTTTATTAACTTTATTTCCCGCATCGCCCTGGCCCCATTGCTGCCCCAGGTCAAACATGACCTGGCTTTGAGCCACGCCCAGGCCGGCTCGCTTTTTTTCCTGATATCCCTGGGCTATTTTGCCACCCTGCTGGCCTCCGGATTTATCTCGTCACGCCTGACCCATCGCGACACCATCAAATATTCAAGCATTGCCTTGGGGATTGTTCTGCTTCTAACATCATTCAGCACGGGTCTGTTGGGAATGCGGTTGGGATTATTAGCCCTGGGCATGGCCTGCGGCCCCTATATGCCGTCCGGACTGGCGAGCCTGACCACGTTATTCAACTATCGGCACTGGGGCAAAGCGTTGTCGATTCATGAAATGGCACCCAATCTGAGCTTTTTTCTGGCCCCGCTTATTGCTGAAATATTTTTGTACTGGTTTACCTGGCGCACTCTATTCAGGGTGTTCGGGTTGGCCGCCATCGTATTGGCCCTGATTTTTCACAGATTTGGCCGCGGCGGTAAATTTCACGGTGAACCTTTCCAATATACTTCCATCAGGCAGATTCTTGCCAACCCCGCTTTTTGGATTATGGTGGTTTTATTCAGTTTGGGAATTAGCAGCACCCTCGGGATATTTACCATGCTGCCGCTCTACCTGGTGACGGATCACGGGATGGATCGGAACTGGGCCAATACGCTGATCGCAATATCCCGGATTGCCGGCATCGCCATGGCTTTGGCGGGCGGTTGGGCAACGGATCGTTTCGGACCCAAACGCATTTTAAGAATTATATTCGTGCTGACCGGACTGCTGACCGTTTTCATCGGTCTGGCCTCTCCCCAGTGGGTGGCCGCTGCGGTTTTCCTGCAACCGATCATGGCGGTTTGCTTTTTCCCTGCGGGTCTGGCAGCTTTGTCCATGGTGAGCTCGGCCAGCGAGCGTAATCTTACCGTCTCCCTGACGATTCCTATGGCATTTTTATTAGGCGGCGGCGCCGTGCCCGCGCTGATTGGAATTATCGGAGAGATACAATCATTTGGCTGGGGGATTGCCCTGGTCGGCGGTCTGATCATGACCGGATCGATCTTTGCCAACTTTATTCGGCTGCAGGATCAGACACCGCAATAAACAAGGTTTCAGATGTCAGCCCAGCCGCCGGCCAAGCAAACGGCTGGTCAAATCGAATAAAGAAACTGTGCCAAATCGGCGAAGTATCACATAAGCGCATCCGACGTTTCGTACTCGTGCTCGTGCTCGTGCTCGTGCTCGTCCTCGGAGTTTTTGGGCCGCCTTTAGTATCGAGGACGAGTACGACGACGAGGACGATTCAAATACCCTATTTGGGATTAATATAGACCTAGTTTCACACGAGCGCTGCCTCTGGCCAAAAACGGGCCAGTCTGATCAATAAAAGAAACTTTGAAAAAGCGAATATCGAATATCGAATAATGAATGTCGAATCCTCCTCCGGCGGACAAGTGTCGAAGTAATGCATTCTATCTATGTTATTAAAAAGACTGAGCAAAGCGATTCCACCCTTCGACATTCTGCGGTTCGATATTCGATATTCTGCGGTTCGCTTTTAATGTTTCATACAAGGAGTCAGGTGTCTGGCTTCAGCGCCGCCGCCAACCCATTATTTGTTCTGAACATTATTCATCTGTAAGAAAAGGAGGGGTTATGAATCTCGAGATTTTCGAAAATATGGATGCGCCGGAACTTCGCAATTATATCCAATTCCTGCTGTGGCATTATCGGGTTGTGGATGCCTTCTGGTACCTGAAAATCACCGATCGATTCGATCAGAATACGGCAGACCAATTGAATGAGAGCGTCTGGGGCAAAGTTGCCGCCATGGCCGCCAAAGATCTTGTCAAACGGTTCGACATTAAAGAAAAAGGGTTGCCCGGCTTTGTCGAAGCGCTGAAATATTTTCCCTGGTGTATCCTGGTGGGATATGAAATCCAGCAGAAGCCGGGCGAGGTATTCATTTCCGTACCATCATGTCCGACCCAGGCAGCCCGCACCCGCCGGGGGCTCGCTGAATACGATTGTAAAGAAATGCACCGGGCCGAATTTTCGACCTTTGCCAAGGTCATTGATGAACGCATTCAAATCGAATGCCTGTTTGCGCCGCCGGACCCCCATCCGGCAGATATGCATTGTCAGTGGCGATTCGTCCTGAAGTCGGAAGTCGGAATGCGGAATGCGGAAACAAGGGAATAGGAAATAGGGAATAAAAAAGCTAAGGTCTCAAGGCGCACGGGGCATGGTGTTAAATGAGATGTGCAGATATTAGCTGATATGATGAAATTTCAGGTTTCGGGTGTCAGGTGTCAGGACAGCGATGACAGAGGGAAATGAACACGGAACTCAACATGTTTCCGACTTTGACTCGCCTGAGCTTGTCGAAGGCCGCATTCTAACACTTTCCGACGATCACAAGAATTCATTGCAAATTCCAACTTCAAATCTGATGCACCTTCGGGAGAATATCGATGCCTTTAGCTTTTGATTCGCTCAGCCATGGCCAAATTGCGTTTGGCTTTTTTAATATCGAATCCGATATGCTGCTGTGTGACCGCTATTTTTTATTTGCCGATACGTTTTGCAGGCATGTGCAGGATCTCGCGGAAAATGCCGAGCAGCCAACCTTGCGAACTGCCTGGCAAGTCCGGATAATTCAGACCCCGGAAGCGATTGGTGATTTAATGGGGGCGATTCACGGAATTCGCTATATCGGATTTATCGGTGAGCTATACCGCCACTTTCCTTTTCCGTCCGAGGCGCAGAATTTCAAGCAAAACCCTCAAGGATTTAAAACCCAATCCCAGGTTGCTGAAATTATCGGAAAATACGCCACGCTGCGCGAAATTCAGGTTTCGGTTAAAAACACCGACGGTGAAATTCAGGTCGGTGATTACCGATTCAGCAGCACCCAATTCCAGAAATTAATCGGCTATGTCTGGTGCGGCGGGTACCCGCGCTGGAAGGATCATATCAGACCGGCCTACGTGTCGGACATGCGGGAGAAGATCTTGCGCAACTGCCGGGGGATATTTGAAGGGATTCGCACCCACGCTTTGGTTGAGACCGAGCTTGGGAATACATGACACACAATATTTGATACTCGCTTTTGAGCGGCTTTTTCGATTTAACCGGCCGCCGGGTGACCAGCGGTTCGGCCGAACGGGGGCCCGGTCAGCATTGATCTAAATTAATTGACAGTTTGGTTCAAACATCTTATTGTTGCGGGATAAAAACGCCATGTTCTTAAACAGGTGGATTCCGGCATCCGGGATGGAAAAATGGTCCTGCAATCATCATATCTCAGTTTGAGAGAAAATTAATAAATCACGCTTCAAACATTTTAAAGGAGGATTAAGTAATGGTGGATCTGTCAACGCAGTATCTTGGAATGAAATTGAAAAATCCTGTCATCGCAGGTAGCTCCGGCTTAACCAATTCAGTCAAAAGCATTCAAGACCTTGAAGAGAGCGGCGCTGGTGCGGTGGTATTAAAATCTATATTCGAGGAGGAGATCGCCTTTGAATACGAGGATATCTTAAAAGAGGCTTCTGAGGAAGGCGTTAACCTCGATCAGTTCGATTATTATGATTTTCATATAAAAGGTGAGAAACTCGACAAATACACCACCCTGATCGAAGAGAGCAAGAAAAGCGTTTCCATCCCCGTGATTGCAAGCATCAATTGTGTCTACTCACACGAATGGACTTCCTTTGCCAAGCAGCTGCAAACCGCCGGGGCGGATGCTCTCGAGTTGAATATGTTTTTTCTGCCTTCGGAATTTGACCGGACCACTGAAGAAAAAGAAAAAGCCTATTTCCAGATTATCGAAAAGGTCCAAAAGGAAATTACCATTCCCATCGCCTTGAAAATCAGCTACTATTTTTCCAACCTGGGACCCATGATTCAAAAATTGTCTGAAACCGGGATTGCCGGTTTAGTGCTCTTTAACCGCTTTTACAGCCCGGATATCGATATCGACAAACTGGAAGTGGTGTCATCCAATGTCTTCAGTACGCCGTCCGATTTGCCGATTTCCCTGCGTTGGATCGCCATCATGGCCGAAAGGGTCAATTGTGACCTGGCAGCGTCAACCGGCGTTCATGACGGTACGGCGCTGATCAAGCAGATCCTGGCCGGGGCCAATGCCGTGCAGGTGGCTTCAACCCTGTACAAAAACGGCAAAGGGCAAATTGCTGAAATGCTCAATACCCTCGAATCGTGGATGGACCAGAAAAACTACGGCAGTCTGTCCGATTTCAGAGGCAAAATGAGCCAGGCCAAGAGCAGCAACCCGGCGGCCTACGAAAGGGTGCAGTTCATGAAGTATTTCGGCGGGAAGAAGTAATCGGGGTTCGGAGGTTCAAGGTTCAGAGGTTCAGAGGTTCAGGGGCTTGGAGGATCAGAGGTTCAAGGGTTCAGAGGTTCGGAGGTTCAGAGGTTCAGAGGTTCAAGGGTTCAAAGGTTTGGTGGTTCGGAGGTTCAGAGGTTCAGAGGTTCAAGGGTTCAAAGGTTTGGTGGTTCGGAGGTTCATAGGATTCTTTGTTCTCTCTGCGGGTTGCGTAGGGCTGGCAGGATTTAGTGGTTCAGGATTCACCCGTCTCGGACTGGACTAATTCTTAGATATCTATCACGTGACGATGAATTCAATAAAGCGGCGGTTCCGAAACCATAGGTCAATGCCATTTATATGATGAGGATTTCAATCGTCAAACCTTGAACCTCTGAACCTTGAACCCAGAACCTTGGTTATTTGACGATTTTTCTTAGATTAATAAAATTGCTGCGGTCGAAACCCAGGGTTTTGAAAAAGGAAAGCATGTCGGTGGAATCCCAGGGTACCGATGTGTATACATTTTCGATACCCTGCGACTTGTAGTATTTGAATATTTCTTCAGCCAGACTGGCACCGATTCCCTGACCCATGCAATTCGGGTCAACGCCCAGGGTGGCGATCCAGGCGCTTTTGGCCATCCCGAAGCCGGCTGTGAGAATATAACTGATCATAAAGCCCACGACCTCACCATCGCTTTCGGCCACAAAGCATGCTTCGTCATCACTTCGGGCGTGATCTTCAACGACCCGCTTAAAATCCGCATCAACATCTTGCATGGTTATGGCCGCGTAAATTCGGCTGATCCGGCCGGCATCTTCTTTTTTCAATCTTCTGATATGTATTTTATCCACAAATGAATCCCTTTTCCTGATAAATGGATGTGAACCCTGCCGGTGCCCCCCTCGCCTTGGGTGACAGGCGGCTATCCGGTGCTAATCCGTGCGGATGATTTTTACCTTGTGGCCGACCCAATTGGGGGGCAAGTATACTCTGCCGCTGTTTCCACTGGACTTAACCCGCTTTTCGATCATTTCTTCACCATAGATCTCGAATTTGACCTTGCTACTGGAAACATCGGTGGCGAGATCCCGCTCGTTTGCGAAATCCTGATTGCCGTCTCGATTTTTATTATCTGGCACCTTGATTTGCCTCTTTCTAATGTTTTCCCAATCTGGGCTATTAAAATTAAAAGGCATCCGTATGGGGTGGATAGAAAGCGACCGACCGGGCCGGCCGGTCAAGTCTTACCCCGAACCGAAACAGGCGGATGCCGCCATTTTTACATCGGAATCGCTCAATTCAGGAATTTAATTGATCCCTCCATTAACTCGCGATAAGAACGAATCTGGTTGATTATCGCTGCAGAAGGCGGTATAGATCTTACTTGAAGCTACATTACAGCTACATTGTATCAGAGTCAAGGGAAAAGATGACAGATGACAGATGACAGATGACAGAGGTCAGAGGTCAGAGGACAGAGGACAGAGGTCAGATGGCAGAGGACAGAGGGCGGAGGGCGGAGGGCAGAGGGCAGAGGGCGGAGGGCGGAGGGCAGAGGGCAGAGGGCGGAGGGCAGAGGGCAGAGGGCGGAGGGCGGAGGGCAGAGGACAGAGGTC
>Ga0209786_1000353_pt1 | contig 17738 bp, 11 predicted proteins | sample WorMetilvaeELBA2_FD_187405 | JGI IMG/M metagenome (GOLD analysis project Ga0209786, IMG submission 187405) | Marine gutless worms symbiont microbial communities from Max Planck institute for Marine Microbiology, Germany - Olavius ilvae ELBA.2... ...
CGCGCGCGCGCGTGTGCGTGTGTGTGTGTGTGTGTGTGTGTGTGTAAGTTAAAAAAACACTGTGAACTAATAAATAATCGTTTATTTTTGCTGTTGTGTACGCTAGGCTGGTCGTACGTAAACGTCCGGTGCACGTTCATATTCTTCTATTCCGCAATTAAATATATTCGTCTTAATCTGCGTAACGGCGTTGACACGTTTCTCGACTTTAAATGTTTTCTCGAAGTATTTTTTCCTCATCGAATCCGTATAGTCCGTCTTCTGCATGTCAATTGCCTTGTAACATTCCACCATTAGAAGCAACAGATCTTCATCCGTCAGCGAATCCAACGGAAGGTTCGTCTTCTCAACTGTGAGGCGTAAAGCATTTCCGTCGTATACGAGGATGGAATTGTCAGTCGAGTAGCGTGTTTCGAACATACTGAAAGCATCTCTATCTTGCGGTGCAAGAAGTGTACCTGTAACGATAGCAACGACAGAGTTCTCGGCTTTTCCCACATATATAAGTCGGTTGACCTTCCAATCAATAGGCTGCTCTAAGCCGCCCGTGTATCGTCCCGGTGCTACGTTCTTTGGTAAGAAAATCATCGGCTCCATTTTTATACCTATTTCTGGGCGTGACTGGTGATCGTAACTAGGCTTAATAACAGAATATGGCGAACAGCGTGCCGTGGATAATCGTTGTTGCAGTTTACTTATGGAACGTCGGTGTAGCGCAAAATCTCATAACGCAACCGACCGTGGCTTGGATTCCCGAGTCAATTAGATACAGTTCACGCGGTATAGATGCTTCCTGTAGGACGATTATACCGCACCCGAAGACGGGACACGCGATAGATTTACCTCCAGAAAGAATGGAGATTTACGTCGGCGCCGTAGACGGAGAATATGTTTATACGTTGTCATTCGGCACGGCAAGAGTTGATCAGACAGCTTGTTCGGATTCCGCGTTAATCGTCGCCAAACACAGAAATATGAGTGCTTACAATGATGATGAAACTCGGAAAGCACGTGAACGATACAAGATAAAAGACTCGTGTGTGTACGATGCTCCAGAAGTTCGTGGTCCAAGCAGAACAGTGACTGTCAGCGTCTATCCTATAACAGACAAAGATTTGGTAACCTGGGAGTGTTCTGCCTTCTGGGGACACCGCAAGTTGTCTGCTCCGATACTTCGTCATGACACCGTAATACCGCGTTGGTTTCATTCTCTGCCTCCGGAACGACGATATCCCAGAGTACATGTTATTCCAAGAAATGGATCGGAGTTGATGAAGATCGGATGTGTTATTCCTGGCGCCGATCTTAAAGCGTTAAAACCTACGCTTTCTGACGAAAATCTTTTACCGCAGCTGGAGGTCAAGCTGATACGCAAACTCGGCGACAGGGTCGACGGTGTCATATACAGAGACGTCTATGGGCGTTTCTCACGAACCACTGATAAAGCAAACGTCATGGGTGTACCTCAGTACCAATGCACACACGACCAGTACCACGGAAAAGTGACACATTGTTTGGCGGACGATCCCAGAGATTCGGTTCAACCGGTGGGAATCGATAATTTCGAAGAATGCGACGATCTCGTGATAGTCGCTGCATTCAGTGGTGCTGTGCAAAAAACATATGTTCAGAATATTCCCGCATACAACGTTTTAGACGTGTTGTCACTCATGCAACCATTTGCGTCCGAGTTCATTACACCAATAAAAGACCCGCGCATTGAGCAAGATTTTAACAAACGCCATATAGTCATTCAGCTTCCATCTGATGCTGCCATCGTGCCTTTGTGGATGTATTCCGGCTTAGCACCACGTTTCGTAGAATTAGGTCCATCTCCATCTTACTATGTTACTCGAGTCATGCCGAACTCGGAGATTGTCAGCTCATTTTATGCAAACGTGATAGCCGGATTAATACAAAGACCGATCCTGAAAGGTTTGCATGTAGAATTGCTTGAAGTAGACGGTAGTCAGTTAGCGCAAATGACGTGTGGGCCAAACGGAGGAAGAATTATTTTCATTGCTAGTAGCGTATGCATAGCTAATGGTGGAACACCAGTACCCGTACTTGGCAAACAGTCGACGACGAGTAGAAGTGCTTGGTGTGGTCAACGAGGCGGTCATTACGCGGTACATGTTGTAGACGTCAAAAACGACGAACCGGTAATGGTCGTCAAACAAACGTACAAACAGGAGCACGGCTACATATACAGGGAATTTACTTGCATGTGGGGACAGTACTACTGCTTGACTGGTAGTAGAACAACACCAGTAGAAAGCGTTACATTGTTGGAACCGTTTCCAGATCAGGCACCACACACTGACACCCGCCCTTCACGCAACCCAGCGAATATGGCGGAAGATTTCATATCGCCAGACATGTGCCCCGTATGCGAAGACAAGTTCAACGTTTCTCGCTGTAAGCTAGCAAAAGACAACATGCTGCCGGTGTTTCAGCACAGAAATATCGACAGGAATGAAATTCGCAGGTGGGTAAAGTACGCTATTCAGGATATGCCAGAATTACGAAACTTCAGAGTCGACGAGGAAGCGTACATTTCGCAGCTGGCATTAGGGTGTTCTTGCAGACAAAAGTTGAACTTGTGCAACAACGACAGAGTCGACGGCCTTTTCGGCTACGCCATACTTGATCGCCATCACATCACGGATTCCGATGAACAGTTCATAATATGTGACGCTTTGGGTAGACAGTCTCCTGCACGATCGTACAGAGACCTAGTAGCTGAGTACGTGTGCGATGGCTACTCAAGCCCGCACGACAACGTGATCGACCTCTTACCGAAACCAAGTGTGATGATAAAGCCGGAACCGGAAGTTCTATCTGACGGTCACCAATACATAAGTTTGTCGTGCCTCAATGTCAACAAGCGATGTCTATACAATATACCCAAGCAATATAAGCAATCCGAAATACAGTTATTATTACAAAAAGGAACAGGTACGCATAATAATGTGTTCAATTTCGCTACGGTGCGTTATTTTCCACGGCAAAACAAGACACTCTGGTTAAAGGTAGAGAGAGAGCGTACACACATGTCTGCCAAAATTTCGCAACACAACGTCACAAACAATCTATCTTCTCTTGACATACCGGTTATCCTTGTAGATAATCCTGTTACAGATTACTATCAGGACGAGCCGTTTGAGATACTGATAAGAAAATCCGCGCTAGAGTACCACGACACCGTTGAATGTTCCTATACCGGACGGTGGAATCATATAGGAGATCGCGAAAATATATCGTCTCGGTTGTGTTCGAAAGAAGACTATGAAGTTATACATACCAAGATGACTAGCGTCGGAACAACTTTGGTGTGTGAGGTTCATTACAGCAGTGCTGTTCGTAGCAAAGGCTGCGGTAAGCCATATTTACTGCTGGAGTCAGATTTGTATGACTACGATGCTATACTGAATGATCACGTACTGTGCAACGGCTATACAGGAGGCAACGTATTGCTTGGAAGCTTAGATGGTGATGTACCTCGACGATTCTACAAAAATCCAGAAAACTTCGGACGTGGTTATTGCGTTTATGACACAAACAGACAAAAAATCACAGCTGTTCGTTTACTGGGCAATTTGAACACCAGTGATTGGGGTTTTCGCTGTGATGCGATGCAGAACAGAGTGGAGATAAATTCGACATCGACAGTTTTACTGGCGGACGTTGCCGAGGTTCCATGCGTCAGCCCACCATCTGTGTTTACGCCAGTGGTTACCGTCATTAGCGATGCGTCAACTAAGCAAGATACCACAGTGGCATGTTCTCTACCGCATTGGTTACGTGAACCGTGTCACGAAAACGCGTTTCGTGTCAGCGACGTGGTCATGTACGCAGATGTGTCTTCAAATGTTAGAGCGATAACCAGACAAACCATCGCCACTCTCGATACAGCTGGAACGTGCCATTCTCATAAGGATCATGTGTGCATGACAACGCGAACCACCAGCTTCCAGGACAATCGAATGTTGTTCGTAGTACATTTCCAAAAGCGAATGTTTTACGAGATAGTTTACGAAGTGGGAGCCATGGTCAAAATTACGTGTGCAATGCATGATTCGCAGTCCACAGCTTTGGTCTATGGTTTGCCTCCAATAACTTCGTCGCCATCGACGCCGCAGTCGTCTCAAAAAGTGACGATAGGGTTACCGAAAAAGATCTTGACCGACAAGACATACATCATTATCATGACCGTGGTACCACTATTTCTGGTCTTGATCATCGGGGTCATTGTAATCGTAATCACTGCGGTCGTGAAAGCATCAAGGAGTACGAATGCTTTAGAATCGATTAGAAGACGTGCAGGAAGAATAGTATAGTGTATGTTATTAAATAAATAATAGGTTACATATAGTTATGTGTTTACTTGAAAACTGTAATGTCGCGCAACCGGGGGCGCTACTAGCCTGCGCAGCTTTCTTAGACCGCGTTCTATTGCTAATAGGTCCGGACTTCACCGATTCAGACTTCTTGTTTTCTGTCTGGCCACGAAAATCAGAGGCGGCAACATTATTTCTCAGGGTAGTCTGATGGTCGGGGCGGACGTCTCTCCTGGCCCCTTCACTAACATCATTCTCCTTGTGGCTTGAAGAATGCATAGTGGCCTGATGTGCAGTCGTGTCCATTAGAACAGTTTGTTGTGAGTTATTTGGTTTATTATTGAATATTTTATGTTGTAATTGTCAATCAAAGAACGAAGTCAAATATGATGAAACAAATAATGAAACGTTTATTCTGGTGTAAGGCGCACAATGTAATTCCTATAGGAGAAAATGAATACAGCTTAGCTGAAACACTTGCTTAAACGATCTATATAGCTTTGAAAACAACGCTGAACACAGACGAAGCAAAACAGACAATTAAATCTCAATACTCAAACTTGTCACTGAAATTCCACTGCAAAATCTACAAATTAGTTATAGGGCCAGAATTCTCTCTTTTGGTCCGTCACTAACTGCAATTTTACGCGCAGTGATTTCCAAATTTGACCTTCTGTCACTCACTAACGAATGTATTAGCTATAGGACCTATATGCCTCCTAGGTCCGTCGCTGATCCCAATTTTCACGTGCAGAGGTTTCGAAATTTGAGCCTTCGACACGCACTAATTCACTGTCGATTCTCACCGATAACTCATCGATTAGCTATAGGAACTACCACTTTTAGCACCGTCGCTAATCGAAGGTTCGATTCTTTGAGAATTCAGCTTTAGAATTCGCGCATCCTCACTTCTTTTCTCGCTTCTTCTTTACTTCTTCGACTCTATCTTCTTTCTTCCGAATACGTCTCGACCGCACGCTAGCCAGCATTCGCGCAACTGAGCAGTGACCAGTGACCAGTGACCACGATTGCTAAATCTCGTCGCCTTTTATAGTTTTTCAAGACCCTTCCGACCTTCCAGAAGGACCTTCCGATCTTCCGACTAGATCTTCCGCCGACTTCCGGTCTTCCGGAGGAGTCTTCCGATACCTTCCGATCTTCCGGAAGAATCTTCCGATGCCTTCCGACCTTCCGGAAGGCCCTTCCGCTAGTGTTTTCTAATACTTCCGCGTCTCAACCTATGTTGGGGGTTTCAGGTAATCAAAAAATAGATTTATTCCCAAGACATTTTAACCTATAATACGATGCACCAAGCATCCATTATTAATTAAAAGTGTGGAATTTAATAAACAAAAATCATCATCTGTTTACAAAAACTCAAGGGACAATTCCACTTCTTCAATTCACTTCATTTGTGCACGCTAGGGGGAGTCATCAAACTGTTCTGCATAAAATTGCCAACAAAGATAACTCTACTGTGAAATATCATGACTAAACGATCAGCTATCGTTCAAAGCTAACATATAAATGATATAGCACATTAATGTCAAACATCTAGGCCTTCGTACTACAAACATCAGCTACCGTAGCACGGCGTAGCTGCTGAAACTGGAACAAGCGGATGAATACCGTATCTGTGTCAGGATATTTGAGTTATGAGGCGCAGCTTCAGTAACTAAACAGTGCGTGGTGAAATAGAAGGAAATCGTAGTTTAATGCGATTAATTAAACTAAAACTCGCAAGTAATTAACACAAAGGTTCTAAAGGATCATGCTCGACATAGTTTCAGAGACATCCTGCATGGTATCGCTATAAGCTTATATTTTAACCATTTACTCCCCATGCTACGGCCTAAACCGAAGATTGGGTGTGAAAGAAATTAAATTGTACTTACTCACCAACGGATTTCACATATAGTACGATGCGTAAATAAATTAATAACAGACAATTAAGAAAGTAAAAGGTTAAACCGATTTATCTACGCTACTACTTTAAAGTACAAAATCATTTCATATTACTGTCACTTGACTCAACTACATTCGCCCGACGGCGACAACAGTCTAACCCAGACGCAGAACACAACAAGCAGTCTCAACTCAGAACGACTACACTTAACAGATAATGCAGCAATAAAAGTTATGCCAAAAATCGTCACAGTAACGATTATTCACAGTGCCCTGTGAGCCACGCGTCTGATCTGCGTAGCCACCATCTTAATATTGCTAGACGTCTGCATTTCTTGACAAGACTCGGCGAATAATTTTCCGCAGTTGTTATTTTTCTATGCAGAATCTCGTCCAGATGATAGCATGTAGCCGCCAGCTTGCACCCCCGGCAGATTTTTTCCTTCGCGAATTTGTCTGACGTAAACCAGCGTTGAAGACACGTGACGTGTGATTCTGTCTCGTGGTAGCCAAGTGACGACGCTGCATCGTCACAAATTTTATGTCGACAGCTACTGCATCTGAACCAGTATGCGGTGTCCGAGTACGGCGGTACGCTATGATTGTCGTCCGCCCCAGCTGATGGTGACGTTATGATGAATCGCTTCTTACACGTTCGCTTGCCACCGTAACAAACGCCATAAAACCGTGATTGCGTGCCGCTCTTCTGTCGTCCACTCGCTTCGTCGGTTACGTTTACACTATTGGTGGCATAAAAGCGATGAGCGTATCTAATGTGCACAAGACCAGTTTCTGTCACGCGCACGTCGGTCACCACCAACCTCACGAATTTCTGGGAGCTGCAACCGTCCACAGAACACGACTCCACTTCCGGTGTTATCGAAGAATGCGTTCTTCGCGGTTTTTCGGCAGTTGTTGTTTCCACGAGCGGAGACTTGCGACAAGCGCCACACATAACGAGGCCAGCATGGCGTTCGAAAGATTCCCACACTCGTCTTTCCAGCTGTTCCCTGTCGCCTATAGGTCCCATGCATTTGGCGAAACACCGACAATTTTTCTCGTTTACTTCGAGCAACTTCGTGTGCAGACGAGCTCGACCCATCTCATACGCCATGGTCAACAATAACAGATTATCGCTATTATATAATAGATCCGGATAGATCGTGTGACACCGTAACAGCAGTTCGTTAAAGCTAAACAACTGGCCGGCTGTCATGTTCGTGCAGTGGTGGATGATCAGCTCGTACGATGCCAATCTCCGCGCGTAGTTTGCGTCTGGTTGAACCTCACGTGTCAGGTTTTCCATCGCGGTCGACCATTGTTCCGTGACGAAGTTGTTAGTAGCCTCTCCGACCGTTTTCTTCCGCGTCGCGTAATATCGTCCTAGAAAACGCCATCTGTATACGCTCTTTAGAGTCTTGTGCCTCGAGTGTTGTTCGTCAATCATACGAGTCAGACGACATTCAGTAGCGGCCAGTCTTTTGTCCACGTTTTTGCCATGGTACAGCGTCCTAAATGCACCTGCAGTAATTTCTCCACACAGACACAATATTGACGACGTTTGCATGGCATCCGCGCGCGAAACAACAGTAGTTCGCAGAAAGTAGTTAGAGACACGTACGGCGTGAATACATCTCGCATCCAACGCGCACGTTTCACCGTCACCTGCGACGACAATGTTTGCACTTTGGAGAAGACGTTGAAAGATAACTACAATGCCGTTCGTACGAAATCTCTTCAGCCACGACACGCTGCCATACTCGAAAGGGTCGCCGTTTTCCAGATTGTCGTAATACGGTAGCCTGTAGGGTCTGTATAGCCCAAACTCATTTGCTATCTCGAAACGAAGGTTGAACAATTCCAGCGAAACTGCTGTCACGTCGTTCGTGTTCATGTCGTCTCACGAGATCGAAAAGTTCAGTCAAAGCGGTTAAATGACGCTTCAAGTTCTTTGTTTTCACGATCACTTTGTGCTTCTGATGTTCTTCGCCTTTCTCGTCGTTGTCATCCAACGTCAAGTCTGCGAGCTGTTTTATAAGCTGCGACGCATCCTCTGTAGATTGCGCAACTTCTAATTCACCCAACGTCAAGTCTTCAACCTGCGAAGTGTCCGCTGCAGGTCCATCGTCTTGTTGCCTTATACTAATTTCCAATTCCGCAAATTCCTGACGCAAAGTCGGAAACGACGGTGGTTCGGTAAAAAAGCCGAAATTGATATTATGGTCATAAGCATCTTCGTCGAAATAAAAATCATCTTCTTCTGGCAGACTCAAAGCCGCTTGTATGTCGTCCAAAATTTCGGAATTTAATATCGTCGGCGGTAGTAAATTAGCGTTCGTCTCGCTTTCTCTAGGTTGCGAAAATTTTGCGATCACGTTACGCGAGATTCTGTGTCGGTCTACGAAGTCTGCTAATTCTTGGCTGTTGTCTTTCAACACGTCGAAATTATGCGTCTGTTGTTTGTTGACGGCGCACAGTAGTCTCGTTCCCGAATAATCGAAGACGACTTTCCGTGCCCCGGACAACCATTTTGATCTCCATGCGGCCCAGTGGTCGTACAGCGAACTGGAGGGTAGCCACATCTTCCCCGATATACACTGACCAAGAAGTGTTATATCTAGTCTTCCATTCAGCATTTTCATTACTTCCCGGCACATTTCAACATTTTGACCTAATGTTATTGGTCTGTGCTGGGGAATCTCGTCGAAGCAAGCCAGCACCGGTAGTCTTTCGAACAAGTCCACTGCAGTTTCTGTTTCATGTCCGTAAGGCGTCGACCACCCACGCATATCCGACGATATCCTTCCGTAAATAGGAAACGACTTCAACAGAGCGTTGCATATTTCCGTAGTCTGCGGCGTCAACTGTGAAAAGCACACCTCGTGCACGTTGTAAAAGTCGAACAACAGTGTAGAAAGTGTTCCGTAAAAACACTCAAATGCGTCGTCCGAATTCGACGATGCAAACTGTTCCTTTGCATGATGGTTCGTGACCATCCACCTTCCCTCTCCATCCGCCAACCAGTTGAACAGTTCTTTTCCGATTTCAGCTATGCCATAAATACGGACTGCATAGACCAATATTCGGTAAAGTTCGGGTTTTAGTCGTCTAAATTCTGCAGACGATACTGTCACGACGTCGTCGTCGTCGTCCGAAATAAATTCAATGTCGTAAAAATCGCCAGTAGTTCGGTCAATGTTTTCCTTGCCCTCTTTCCAAACACTGCTTCTGTAACCTATAGCATCCGCAATATGCTTCGCCACATCTGACAGCATCTGTTTCGCGGTGACATTGCGTGCCCTCTGTAGCAAAGCATGGGATAAGTCTTCAATCCATCGTTCGTGAGTTGTTTCGTCTGGAACCATGGCTATTTTCCATCGGTTATCGACAACGTGCTGCACCATTCTCTCTCTATCTTCTACTTTCGCAATGTGTCCGAATACTTCCGGTGCTCGTTGCACAAATTCCGACTCCAATAGTTCCCACCACGTCTCGTACGTTGTCGTTCCTCTTGTTGTCGAATGACACTTGCGAATTGTCGCTCCATACACTGCTCCTAAATCACTAGTTTTAACTTCGGCTAATTGCACAATTTCATTTATCGCTTCCTCGTATGTTTGTTCGGCCTTTCGCACGCGATCTTGAGACGCTTTCCATTTTCGAACCACCGACTCGTTCCACATTCTTCTTAGCGTCTTTCCCACCATACTCTCTATTGTCGAGTTGAAGCTGCTCGTTTCTAACTCTTGCACCACGGCGGGCCATTCGCGCGAAACAGGTTTCCTGAAATTTCGACATGCGTTTACGTACATGTCTATGTCTTCGGGATTCTCGAATTTAGCTGCTGTAATCGAAGTATGGAAGCAAAGCGGCAAATCAGGCCACGCGGATTCATCGGTAATTTTATCGGAGCTGAGAAGTGTAGCTAAGCGGCAAACTCTAACTAAGGCGTCGTTGACAGTCGACACCAGTTCACTTTTTAATTCCCAGTACTTTAAGCGACCAAATTCACGAATCATTTCCGCTTCCAATATTTTTTCCACGGGTGTGTTCCGATCGCCGCTTAAGTTTTGCAATTCGCTTATATAATAATCGTCAAGCCCAAAGCCGTTGCGCGACAAACTAGCTTGACATCCAATTTCTTTGCGGTAAAATATACCTTGACTTTCGCGTTCTAACTGCATTTGGATTACGCTTAAAAAAGTACAGTCGGACATCGGTTCTGCCGGTTCCACTGTAAGTCTCTTGTGTTGTTGCAACACGTCGTAGAAATCGCGCAGTTTCCACGATAGAATATTTTCACCTTTTGTAAACTCCCGAGCTCGATCGATGCAACGGCGTTCGTCTTTTTCGACTGTCGTTTTTCTCTTGTTGTAGCTGTCCAAAGTTTTTCTCAAAGACAGATTTTTGACGTTTTCTGTCTCGTACAGAATTGTCCTGCCCGTTTTGATGTATGTGAAAGCGTCGATTACCACGAAAAGATCAGACTCACGATACTCGTTCTGTATGAGTTCCAAAGCGCAAATAAGCGCGTCCACGTGCTCTGCGTGAGCGCAGTTATCCTTCAAGCATGCAACGCTATCGTGGACCTTTTGCAGCAGATCGTTGTACGTTCCTTCGCTATCTAAGGCAGCCGTCGCCAAATCCAGTTCTGATTTGAACGACTCTGCAATTCCAAAATCGATGAACGCATTGCGTAATCTCTCCATCTCTGCAACACACAATCTATAATCAGCGGATTCTTGCTCGGTCTTCAAGGTCTTCAGCAGTTCCGATGCATTTGTCGAAACTGCACTCCATCGCGATTTGAATTCGCTTAAAGCTTGCAAGTTCTCCACGCTTTTCACGACTTCTACTGTGTAATCGACGGCTTGGACATATGCCTCGCGCTGACTGAGGTGTTCGACAGCTGTAGCATACGCATCGCGAAACACGCTCCAGACCGTTCTCGTGTCGATAACTTTGTTGTTTTTCGTCTTCATCCATTCCCGAACTAACGCCCAAGAACCCCGTTTCGAATGCATTTCTCCGATTGTTGGATCGTGAAACTCGCACATTATTCCTGATATCCACGCCACAAAGTTGAAGGGTAACTCTTCATAACAGTCCGGATCACGCTTGTAGTAAACGCGTTCGTCTGCGTACACGACCGCCAATCGCACCCCGAAAAACAGTGGTTTGGTCGGTACTGCTATCTCGTAAGTATCATTGTCTTTGACGTAGCGCACGGAAACGATGCCGGAAAACAGAGGTGTTTCGTAGTTGTACACGATACCTAAAGTCGACATTTCTTCTGCGAGTTTACACGGTGTAGCCGTTGTCCACGTAGACCACCACTCTGCCGCTGACGATACTTTTTCCGACTTTCCCGTCACCAGTGATCCGTGAAGGGTTTGCTGAACTGTCAGCGTGCCTATATAACTCACGTCATCTGGCATATTTCTAACAATGGAGTTCGACATTCACGAATTTTTCCCAAATATCTTCGACAGGAAAAAAGCGGAAAAAAGGAGACAAACACTGGTCAGAATTACAACACAGGGACGTCGACACTGGTCTCCGGTAGAACTAAACGCTGGCGACTACCTCGAAAGACGTAGCGATGTGGCTCGCGAGTACGGCGAACGGGTTCTCTCCGGCGCCTTCTACTGCACTAGCGGTAGAATAGGTTACGACAGAGACACGTCTAGATGGAAGCAAATTGCTCGAGACGACGAGCAATCATTCGAAGCTAATATACCGGTGGTTCTGTTCGACAAAATTAAAGTAGTCAGCTGCGTGTTAATGATGGAAAATGTCTCCAGGACTTTAGCAGCTACCGGTACCATGGCCGTACAGAATAGGTCTGCGAAAGGAGCACCAGATGCGTTTCTACAAGAAGTCAGTAAATGCGCCTCGCCTCTAGCAACCGTCGCAAGATACAAACTCAGCGACCTGTCGAACCTCAACCACGCTCATTATCATGCTGCCGACGAAGCTTATACAATAAATATCAACATGCCCAGAGGATTTCCAGAATTGGCAGTCAACCTGCGTTCTATAGCAGCATGGTATCGATGCAAGAACCCGAACTCCAGAGTCATACCTCATGTTGTTCCCGAGGAGGAAAATAATAACTCGATAACGGCGGATAGCGTTATTTCGTGCGTGCGTAACGAACTTAGCTTCAAAAGAAAAGCGGTTAATAGCCATAACCTACCTCTGCTGTCTAAAGCTCAATTCAGAACGCACAAGTATATAGTTCGATATACAGGTACACATCGGCTAGCCGGAAACAATGCTCAGGCCTATCCGGATGTGATTAATGCCGTTAACTGTAAGTGCACGTACTGTCGAAAAGCGAAAACGTGTTCGCATCGCAAAGACACTTTTCATCGGTACAGAAGGTTAACGCGTTCAGACGACTCCAACAACGCTGAATACAGAGCACGTTGCTTAGCACCTCTATATGAGAAAAACGAAATTCAAGTACACGATAGGTGTTTCAACTGCAGCGCAGTATCAGGCGTCAAACTACTACCGGTAGTATGTGAGATTGGTGGCAAACTGCTTGAAGACAGAACAACGGCTCTCATTGACACGGCCTTAGTGCGAGCCAGCACACTGCTAGAAACTCTAGCCAACGGTCTTTTGCCATCCCACATCAGTATGTTCTGTGAGATTTTGTGCTGGCAGAAGAACACGCGAGACATGCCTTTGTCCGAGCAGATGCGCGTGTACAAAGAACTGCTGGAGCCTGTACTATCGACAATGCAGTTAAGTCGACAGAACTACGCCCAATCGGGCAGCTTTTGTCAAGTCATGGTTCGCGGCCATAAACTCATAAAACTTGACGACCACTCGCTCGTTAGTCACAAGTACGGCAACGATGAAACGATGAACATTTTCAGAGTTCGAAAGCGATCTTTAGAAGACGACGGAGGGCACACTGGCAAACGAAACGCGTTTGGAAAGCACCCAAGACGAAGGCGAGGACCCGTATACATGGCCACATGCGGACCTACGAAGTTCCGTGATAGAATGGTATTACACGGTATGCAACAACCTAGAGATGACGAGCTCTAGCTAATCATGGCGTACGCTGACATAGTTTTGATATACCACGTGGCCGACGAGGAGGTCGGTAGGCAGGTGGAGCTGTTCTTAGCGCGAGCGGGACGTCGAATTATTGAGACGAATCTCGGCGAACTCAGGGCGTTTAAAAGACCGCCAAATGTTGTAAAGTATTACGATTTTAACGACCTCGTCGGACTATCCGACAGCTTGTTATCGGCTACCACGCTGCTTATCGTCGTCAGCGAGTGTACAAGGCGTATGCTGACGATGACGAGAATGATGTACGCGCGTGAGATGGCACGGTTGGCTGACAGAACTATTTATCTCTATGAAGAGTTTTTACCAGAAGAAGTGCTGTACGAGCCGCACGTGTTTGAGATCGATTTATGTAACTCGTGTGTTCTTACCCACATGAAGCGACATTTGGATATCGTGTTTCCTACTATGCATCAAGGAACTGTCAGACGAATTGTGAGAAACTGCATAGCGCTAAAGCGTTATACAGTTAATGCATTTCATTTTCTACGATCAAAAATAAAATTGTGGTGATGTCTACATGCTGCTGTTGTTGTTGTTGTTTTTTCTTCCCACTCCTCCGAAAAAAAGTAAATCGGTGCAATCACACAAAATCAGCCCTGTGTGTATGCGCATACCGTGCAACGAAAAATACAGTCTTTTTTACATTATTATATTATGTTACAGTGAATTAAACATCGTAATATAGCTCATTAGTCCTCTTAACAATCATAGTACAACATAACCATTAGCCACTGTAACAAGTAAAACAGTGAGAAGAATATGAACTATGACATGCAGATTTTAATTTGTTCATGGTGGAGATATTTCCACAAAGCAGTATCATACATGCAAAGACAATATGACTTTAAAAAAGCACAATCGTTATATCCACAGAGCATTTGCCAAATCTACCAGAAATTAGCATATTAGTGCGACAAAACAAGTTACGAAGTTCGTGCGAAATGTCTCTCCCATCATCGACATCATATGTTACAAGATGCCGTAAAGTAGAAATAAACAAGAAAAATGATAATCGTGATGATAAAAGCAAATTCGGAAACGTTAAAAATGTCAACACGGCGACAAAGCGAATGTTCAAAATTATGTGAGTATACATTTAATAATTCAGCTAAAATACTTTATACAAACTGTCAAATCGTATTTCCTCCAATTCATCAGAATAGCAGCAGTATAGCAGCAGTAGCAGGAGCAGCAACGGGGAAGTTAGCGGATAAATACTGTAAAATGACGTTTTTTTGATCATTGCGTTAAATAGTTATTTAAATTCGCATTTCTTTCTCCAATTTGTGGGCACAGCGAAACCAGTTTCGTCCAGAAAGTTTTCACAAACTTTACATTGAAAGCTGTAAAAACACGAGGACTAGCGTTGTGATTGACTTCCGCCGCCACGAAATTGTGATTCCTTTCGACCACATTGCTGGCGTCAGTTTGAGGGGATTCACGCAACAGCCCTGTATCAGTAGTGGCTTTTTTGCCGCAAGCCGGACACCGGGTCATACTATGCTTTAGGCCTACTCTCCTCGTTTGGTTACGGGTGTGGTTAATTGACACCTGCTGTTCAGCTAAATGTGTAACGCAGTACGTGCATATCATCCGATTGCAGCACAGTGATCTCGTTCTGTTTGTTCTACTGATATGATCAAAGCATGTGCGGCATTTGTTAGGTGGCATTGACGCGTGTCTTCGTTTGAGAGCTTTTGTCAAAGCCCAAGGATATGCTCGGTACAGACGTCGAAATATATCCAGCGACGTTCGTCTGCGCTCCGCAGTATTGCTAACGTAGGCCGTACTTTCTTCCTGCCACGTGTACTGACCGAGTGGAATTCGGCCGAATCTGGCCAACTGTTGGTTAGATGTTTCATCTGGTGGTGTGTAGGTTGGGTCGTCGGCGTTATCACTACTACTACTATTACTACTACTGCTGCTGCTGCTGCTGCTGTTTTCGTCGTCCGAGAAATAAATAACGTCAGCCAGTTCACGGTTTTAGGGGCCAATCGTATTCTTTCCGTGTTAACAGGTGCCGATGTACCCTGCAACACGGAGATTGCGTCTACGTCCGTGCGACAAAAGGGGCATTTCAACCAGCCCGAAGGTCCGTTGGTTTTTTTCGGCGCAGTTTTGACACAAACAGTGTCCACAATTCATAACTATATGTACACTATTTACATAACATATATTACAGTCCTCTATTTCAGGTGTTGAGTAGCACTGTTCCACTTCTTCCGGTGTTGAGCTACAACATAACATTGCACATTTTTTCTACAATAATGGTCCCAGTGGATTTATAATGCCAAACTTGGCGAAAAATAACACCTTTTTGTCCTTTTAGTTTTAGCTCATTATGCGCTAACAATCTTTTATTTCTTGTTTTTTTTGAGAGGGCGGTGGCGGCCATTTTGAATATTGGGCTCTAGAAAAGTTAGCCGTCATTTTTGAGAAGTACATGGGAGCTAATTTTTCTTCAAAATGATTCAGGTTGTCAAATCAATCGAGAAAAAAAGGTAGGAAAAGAATGGTCACGGATCTCAAAAAAAATGACCCTACTAGGACCGAGAACAAAATGATTAACGCACAGTGTAAGAAATATAGGTAATTTAGTAAGTAAATGTTAACATTCTGCATGAGTAACACAAGCACATGTTATATCAAGTAACGTTAACATTTTGCAACATACTGCAGAACGTAATTTTGGCTGCCGTTGCTGTTTAGGTCCACGAGTTATTTTGACGCCGTTAATTATGAAATTATTACTGACTGGTGTAATAGATTGTTGCTGAAATTGTATATGTGCCAATGAAATCGCCAAGGTCGCTAAATTTTCGAATTAAATGGCACCCGAAACAAAAAGTTTTACGGTAGTAATGTTAACGACAATGGTAACGCCAGCACGACGACTGCAGCGAAGCGATAACGCTTGACGTTACGTCGTCGAATGAGTGACAGAAAATGACTGCTGTAGCGTTGCGTTTGAATAACTACAAGATATTTACAGCTACTATACAATGTAGACTGATGCACAATATACTAACCCCATATTTTTGAGACCTCTGCATGCGATTACCGCGGTGGTATCTTGTTCATCTGCCGAACAGTGACTCGATTTGAAAGTCATCTTTGAGAGGCGTGTGTGCAATTTTCCTGACGTAATTATTCACAGAAATCTCTAAGAAAACTTACCCAATCTACGACCCGTAGGTCCGTACGCAACTTCGGCGATGTGAGCACATTTTTTCACAGAGATTGACGTTCTGTGTGACATACAGACAGACAGACACATGATGATGGCAACAAACATACCTGGATTCATATTGCGATGACAGCATCTGCGATGACTGTTGAAACTTGAAAACGTTAGAGAGCAACTGTTCTAGGCTTTGCCGTGCCTCCCTCACTAACTGTTCAAAGTGACGATGGAAATCGATAAACTCAAGTTCGTGTTGATTTTGTAATTCTTTCATTGCGTTCGCATGTCGACTTTGCATTTCGACCAGTTGTTTATCGCTGCGCTGTATGTTGTTTATTCTGTCGATTTCGCGTCTCAAAATATTATATATTAAACGTATAAATTTACGCATTCGTAACCACTCGCTGTCTTTCACGCTGTCTTCCATATTGACTATGGCTAACCAAGACGCATGCTGCACGCGTATAAATACCTTTTTATGTAGGCCTGTGAACTGTTAATGGTTGGTCATGACTGAACGCGTTCGTACGTGGTGAAGAGACGTAGGCTACAGACCAATGAACAGTCGGCTGTGCACGTTTGGACAAGTCTGGGCAGATCCCACATGTCTGCGAGTACCAGTGAAAAGAGATTAGGTCAACGTACAGCTAATCCCCGGAATCGTCGCCGTTCGCTGCCCGCCGCCGTCGCTGCCCGAGTCGAAACCAGGCTGACACAGTGGACCAGACAATGGGTAGACCACTGTACAGTCAAGTCTGGGCAGACCCCACGTGTCTGGCGAGTACCATTGAAAAGAGATTAGGTCAACGTACAGCTAATCCCCGGAATCGTCGCCGTTCGCTGCCCGCCGCCGTCGCTGCCCGAGTCGAAACCAAGCCACAGTCAGCAATCAGCAATGCAGATGAACAGATGCAGGCACTTAGTGCCTCTATATCCGTATCACGCTACTAATTATAACTATTATAATCTAATTACTTTCAACTGTGTACTCTGATCTGTCTCCGGTTCCAGTCAAGTCTGCAGTCCAATCAAACATAACTTCTTGTTGTGCCCAAAACTGATCTAGGTGCACTTTAAATACATCAATAGACTGCACATCAACTACATAATTTGGTAAACTGTTCCATATATTTACTATTCTTGCAGAAAAGAAAAATTTTCTAAAATTATGATTAAAACTCTGATTTTGCAACTTGAACTTGTTACCTCTGGTA
>Ga0209786_1000355_pt1 | contig 17685 bp, 13 predicted proteins | sample WorMetilvaeELBA2_FD_187405 | JGI IMG/M metagenome (GOLD analysis project Ga0209786, IMG submission 187405) | Marine gutless worms symbiont microbial communities from Max Planck institute for Marine Microbiology, Germany - Olavius ilvae ELBA.2... ...
GCCCTCAGTCGCCTTGCCATTGCCCTCGGCGATATTCAGGGGTATCGCTTGTGACGCGCGGAGTAACTGGTCACGAGCGTTTCGATGACCTTTCAGGTGTTCACTGAACCGATAGACCCAACCAACAAATTTGAGGGATAATCGATAGACATCCAGTTGTTCATGTCCGAAAGTCATCGCCGTTTATCCTTCGATTCCGATTCCGATTCCGATTCCGACCCCGAAAAGAATTATTTACCATCCATGACAACTCTGCTTGACCGCGCGAGAGCATAGCTTGCCATTAAACGCACTTATGCTGCCCATCCTGAATGTTGCACACTGCGGGCGGTTATCCGTGACTTGACGCAATTTTCGCAATGCGCCAGGATGGAAGCCGATGTAAATGAGAATCGGGGTCGGTCGGGAACCGCACCACGATGACCATGATTATCTCGATTTATCCGTATCAAGGGCTTTCCGCATTGGGATAACAGCACAGCCGGATTCAAACGGGGAACTTGCTACATCGCGTGCTTACCACTTTGTCGGAAACGGAATGGCCATCGTATTGTTCTTCTCAGCCATGGGAAGTGGTCCCTCTTTTACTTGTCCCAAGCGCCACGTAGTGGTTGGTATGTCGGCCACGGCCAAAAAATAGCCAGGCCAATCCCCGTAGTTTCCAACGCTTTTCCACTCGTATACCTTCTCTTCACCGACATCCAGCGAATCCTCCAAGCCTGGAGACTGCTGCTCGAATACAATTCCGGTCGGCATACCGACTCCCACCCCCGTTGTGGGGTCTGTTTTAAAAAGAAGAAGGCGAAACTTCGCCTTTTCTGTCCCAATGTTTTTGACTGAGACACGTAAGTCCAACGACTGATATGGGAATTCTGCATCATCGCTAAACTCTCCGAAGACAAACCACATGTCTGTCACGATGATATCGGGGATTTTTTGTTGCGTCTGAGCTTTGCCCTTGTCAACGAGCACCTCATCCTTTTTCAATTCTATTCCTGTCGTGACCAGCTCAGGAGGGGGCAGAGCGAATTTGTGTGGTGAAGCACAAGAAAATATCCCGCTCAAAAATATAGCGAAAAGGCCGCACCTTAAAGAGAACCTAACGATCTTCGTACATAATTTATTTGCTTTCATGTCCCCACCTCCGTTTGGTTTTTATGTGGGAAATAAACTTAGGAGCAGCCTGCACACGGCCTGCCCATACCGATTTTTGTTACTGGGTCAAAGGATACGTATCCGCCGAAGAAAATAAGTGCCTTTCATAACATGAGGATTAATATCAATCGTAATCGGGGCAGAGGTAGCTCTGGCTGATGTGCAGGCAGGAAAAATAATACAATCTTGCTTAAAAGATAGTTGATTGGAAATGCAATAATGCAAGACCTGACCCCATTTTTTACGAATTGAGCTTCCAGTTCCGCCGGGTGACACCCTTGCCGCGGGGGAGTCGGTCCTAATTCTCCGGCATGAACTGAAATCCTTCCAAAACAGCATTGTAAGCGTCCAGATCCTTTTTATAGTAATACCGATCGGGCGCTGTGTAGGAGATCTGGTAGAAGTACCCGTTCCGGACAAGACCCCGGCAGCATGTTCTTATCTTCAGTCCTTCCGCGGTGTTGTACGTATACTCCACATCGAAGGCGAGGACATCCGAAACCTTGGATAGCATGTTCCGGACCACCTCGAAATTGTGCTTGGACAGGTTCATCCGTTCGTTGTCCAGATAGACCTCCGCCGCATCCTGGGGAAACATCTGCGGCTCGAACCGTTTCTTGGTGAACTCGAGATCGGCGTCGATGGCTTCCTTGTTGACCAGTATGTTCTGGAGGGTTACGCCGTCCTTCGACAGCAAAAGGGTGTTGCCTTGGGCATACTTCATCCATCCCTCCGGCAGGTCGGCCGTATAGCGAAGAGAGGGGGATTCGTAGGGCCCTGTGACCTTTGTCCAGGCGGTGCACCCGGTGACGACGAAGATAAATAAAATGATCGCTGCTTTTTTCATGGTGGTGTCCTCACTTCGAGCATTGCTCCAAGTAGTATTGAATGTATGAGCGGTCTTTGGCCTCCGGGCAGAGCTCCAGATACCGCTGAAACGCTGCGACCGCATCTGTGCAGTTTTTGCTTTTGTACTGGACGAGACCGACGCCCCGGTAGGCCTCCCCGAAATCGGGATCGATGGCCACGGCCTGTTGATAATTGTCCATGGCATGGGCCTGAAAATCGTCTCCCTTCTCTTCGGCCAAAACATCCCCGAGCAGGCAATAACTCTGCGGATTGTCGGCGCGGTATTGGTGATATTTGGCAATGCCCTTCTTTGCCGACGTATACCTTCCCGAGTCCAAGTCAAGGGCCGCGTTCAGCAGGACGACCGGCAGCACATGTGCCATGTATACCTCGGAGTTTTTCACACCGCCGTTGCCGGTGGAATTCTGCTCTTCTATCAATTCGGTGAAATTATCGATACGCTCCTGAAGCTTCGGGTGGCTGCCGAAAAAAAAGGGTTCGTTGATATCGTTTTCCTCGACCCAGGCCTGGAGATGATGAAACAGCTTGGGGGCCTCGGCAGTATCATAGCCGGCCCGTTTCACAGCCAGAAATCCTTCGTAGTCGGCTTCACGCTCAAGATCCCGGGAATAGCCCTGCACCGAGGCCAGTACTCCGATCGAGCCGAGAGACCCGGCCAAAGACCCGACAGATCCCATACTCAGCAGGCCGGCCTGAACCGTCGCAAGGAAGGCGGTTTTGTTCTTGATATCGCGGTATTGTTTTAGCGCGTGCCGATGGCTGGCATGGGTCATTTCGTGGGCCAGAAGGGTGGCAAGCTGGGCTTCGTTCTCGAGCCTGGAGAGCAGACCGGTGTGGATGTAGATCACGCCATTGGGGTAGGCAAAGGCATTCAGTGTGGGATTCTTGATGACCATGACACGAAACTGAAGCGGGCCCGTAGGATATTCCGGAGCAACCCGGGCGAGGACGCTGTTCAGATAGTCTTCCAGTTCCGGATCGATGTAAACGAAACCGCTACTGTCGAGGATCGCTTCTTCTTCCAGAACCCGATCCCAGATACGCTCCTCGTCTTCTTCAAGATACTGGGACACCGTCGAGTGCGGGGCCACCTGGGTGGTCTGACACCCCGCCGCCAGAAGTGCGGCGACAATCACCACCATCATCGTTTTCATTCGCTGGCTCCTGGAAGATCCTTGAGCATCTGTTCCACCATCGCGTGGGCACTGTCATAATTTCTTAGGTCATAGGCCCATTGGCCGGTATGCTGGTTGTACCAGATAATGTCGCCGGTCGGGTCTATGACGGCTACACTGCCGTGCGTCATGGCGCCTGCCGGGACCACCTGCACCCCGGCCAAGGCTCCCGCGATGACGGCGGTGATCATCACGGCTTTCCGGCCGGCAGAAGTCACTTCGTCCGTGCAGGTCACCAGAACGAAGGCATCCACATCTAGCTTTTCCATCAAACCAGCAACAGGGCCGACAGAGTACTCGAAGCGATCCACCTTGTCCTGGAATGTGGCTGGAGTGGGATATGTGTGCATCCGGATACTTGCGTCCACCGCATAATAGAGAGCGGTCAATTCGGCCACCTCCGGCTCCAGTTCCGGCGGAACGACGATCGGCTTGACATCGTAGGCCTTGTTTTCGAGCTGGGCATTGAGGGCCTTGGCCACGTTCATAGCGCCAAGGTCGCACCATTCCTTGCGAACCTCGCTGACCCCACCGGCGGAAATCTCATAGATGGTGACATCCACCGGGAGCACGCCGGGAGCGGAAATGACCCGGGCGCGTTCCATGAAATCCGGGTGCTCCCGATAGGCCTTTGGAACGCAGCCGGCGGCCAGGAGGCAGACAAGTACGAATCCTGCAATTCTCACGATGTGCCGGGTACTTCGCATCATAACGATCCCCCTTTTCGGATGCCGTATATCCGGCCGCTGTATTGCCAGCCGACCGGACTCGGATGGTTTGAGGATAAGGTTCGTGCCATGACTGGCGACACGATGTGTTATAAAAATCACTGCAAGGCCGGGACAGCGGATTCCGTTTCCGGATTTGGCGCGGGATTGGTCGGCATCGGCAGCGGTCTGCACGGTCAGACATGGGAGCGTGAAGTGACGGCGGTCAGGATGCGTCAAACAGCAATTAGGCTATCGTGTTCAGGCGAACCGGCCCATATTCGTTTGTCTGTCTGGGGGGAACTGGTATGCGCTTATTTATCCCTTGAGACTGATGAAAATGTCAAGCGCTTTTCAGGGGCCGGGAAACGGTCCACCGGAGGATGCGATCGCACAACAGGACGTAAAAAAAGGGATGGGAACTCGCTTTTTGAAGCTGTCCGCATCTCCACCTCCCGTACCCTGCAAGGGTGTAAGATTAATGTGTAGAGCTTGCCGGAATCGGCCGAGAAGACTGCAAAACGCCGGCGCCGGAGGTAATCTCACCACCCCTGAAATCGGCAACCAACTTTCGCCGTTTAAACTTTATGAACTCGATGGCTTCCGTGAGACCAACTCGGCAGAACCTCTTGTGAAATTACTTCTAAGTAATTATTTTCTAGAACATTTAAAGAGGGTTTGCCTTCATTTTCATGCAACATCCGGGCTATTACAATGTTCGGCAATTTACGGACAGGTAAAGGGCATCTCAAGATTTTCACATTTTTCAAGATAGATTCTGGGCGACCCATGCATGCGCTCTTTTGTACCTTCGGAATCGGAATCGGTATCGGTATCGATCTGATTCGCCATATAAAGGGGATAGATTGCGACGCGCGGAGTAAATGGTCCAGAGCGCTTCAATGCCCCTTCAGGTTTTCACAGAACCGATATACCCAACCGACATATTCCAAAACCAACTTGTATACATCCAGTTGTTCATGTCCGAAAGTCATTTTCTTTGATCTCCGATCCCGATACTGATTCCGATACCGAGAACAACTTGCCATGTCCGACGATTATGCGATCATCACGAGAATTCGCACATTGGATACGATATTCCGCACTTTTACGTAAATAGCGCACTGCACAGCAAGATCATGCCGATGAAAATCAATTCGAGACCGACCTGATTCCTGCCCCCTAATTTTGAAGACTTTTTCAGACTGTCCACGCCTCTTTATAGATTTTTGATGGTGCGCAAAGATAGCTGTTGGATACTATCCGCGCTGCAGCTTAACGGACACAATATTTAGTCGCCTCTCTGCAATCACTTAAGGCCCGCTTTGCGAAGTCCTTCAACAAAAAGGTTTCGATCTTCCTGATCCTTGAATTGATACCATTTCACAATCTCTTTAATTGGTAGCATCTCTTTCCAACCTCTGATCTTCAGATACTCAGACAGGATGGCGGGGTTCTCTTCTCCACGGCCCGCATATTCATTAGCCGCAATTTGAAACACAGGTGATGTGTTCGGGTTGCGTATGCGAGTCCTTCCAAGCGTGTTTGCAGCTTCTTGCATTTGCCCTTCGCAAAATTGAGCAACACCCAGCCACAACAGATACATGGCTGGATACTCTGGGTTGATCCGCATCGCTTGTTCTAAAAAGGGTATGGCTTCACCCGATCTGCCTGTATAGATTAATGCGCCGCCCATAGTTAAACAGCTTCGGTCATTACTGGGTTCCAGGGCAAAAGCTTGCTCCGCGAGTTCCAGACCTTTATCAACCTGGCCGTTAAATAGTTTCCCCCACGCAGCAATCTGGTATGCTTTTGCTGACGGATTTTTAAATGCCAGTTTAGTATGTTTTTTTATAAGCGAGCGAACATCGGGAATGCCTAAATCTTTAGCATAATATCTCGACAGGATAATAACATAGGCCCCAGCCAGAGTGGCATGGCCTAGTGCGAAATCCGGATCCAGCTCGACGGCCTTCTTCAAGTAGAGCACGGTCTTGCCCAGATTTTCACTTGTTTGTGGGAAATAATGGCCCAAACCCTGCAGGTAGGCATCGTAAGCTTCAATATTCTTGGTGCCGCGGTCCGCGATATGCCGTTCCCTTTCGGGAGTCAACTTGACCGCCAGCGCGGCCACAATCTTCTGGGTGAACTGGTCCTGCAATTCAAAAATATCGACCAGTTTGCCATCATATCGTTCCGCCCATATATGGTAGCCCTTGATCGCATCGATGAGCTGGACAATGATTCGTATGCGGTCGCCGGCCTTGCGGACGCCCCCTTCCAACACATAGTGTACTCCCAGGTCCTCGCTGACCTGCTTGATCTTTACCGGTTTGCCCTTGTAAACAAAGGTTGAGTTACGGGCGATCACAAGTAAATCCGGAATCTTGGCCAGGGCGGTAATGATTTCATCCGTAATGCCATCGCTAAAGTATTCCTGCTTGGGGTCGTCACTCATGTTATCAAAGGGCAGCACCGCTATCGAGGGCTTATCCGGCAGCGGAAGCGCCATCCTCTCAATGGAGGCAGGCTCTATTCGGCCGGATTGGTAAAGGTAGAGGTAATAGGAAAATAATCCGCCAGCGATGATACCCAATGCCAGTATAGCGACCAGGGCGCCCCTCCGGGACATCCGGCCGACAAACCGTTTTTCCCCGATCACTTTTCCGGCATGCTCTTTCGCCGTCAATACCTTATATATCCTCACCAGTTCGGAGATGTTTTTAACCGTCTGTTCGCCAAGATACTCAAACCCATAATCCTGCATCTTCTTGACATGATCGAATACGCTTCGGGATATACAGACACCACCCGGATCGGCCAGGCTTTCAATTCGGGCCGCCACATTCACCCCGTCGCCGTAAATGGAATCACCCTCATGGATCACATCACCGATGTTGATGCCGATACGAAATTGCATCTGCGGATGGTCGGGTTGTTCCGCATTTTTGGCGCTAATGGTTTTTTGAATCTCTACGGCAGACTTTACCGCATCCAGCGCACTGGCAAATTCAGCCAGCAGATTGTCACCCGGAGCGTCCACCACCCGCCCATTGTGCTCCCGGATCACTGAGGTCATGGTCTCTTTGTAGGATTTTAGGATGGCAATGGTGGCAAGTTCATTGTCTGCCATAAGAAGGCTGTAACCAACCACGTCCGCGCTAAGGATGGCGGTAAGCTTGCGTTTATAGTTTTCATCAGCCATGAGAGACCTCCAAAACTAAACGCAATATATTTTCGGAATAGAGAGGATGGGGGGAGTCAGTTGAGCGAGAACTCTATGAAAAGGGTGCAGATCCGGTTCAGGTTCAGGTTGATCTATGACCTAGTAACTCGACAAATCAAGAATTGTCAAGATAATCCAAAGGCCTCGGGCAAGCGGGCCAACCGGCGCACGGGCACACTGGCCACGGGCAAACGGGCAGACGGGCAGACGGGCAGACCCTTCGACTCCGCTCATGACAAGCGGGCTAACCGGCAAACGGGCTAACCGTTCTTCGCTCCTTCGGAGCTACGCCCCGGCAGGCGGGCAAACGGGCTAACGGGCCAACGGGCCCACGGGCCAACCGGCAAACCCTTTATTGCCCGCTTCTAGCCGCGTTAATCTGCCCTTCGGGCCGCCAGATATCCGGGCCTTTGAATTCCATCAGGTCGTGGTAGATGGGGATCGGATAGTTCGGATCATCCGCCACCCGACCGAAATACGCCGAGCAGCTCAGCTGGTTGTCGATCTTCCGGAAGTAAAACTCGCCCCGGGTGGTTTCTACCGCCGCTCCTCTTAACGCTTTCCGAACCGCTTCCGTATCGATCTCTCCGGCTTTTTCGACCCCCTGCCGAAGGACGTGGACCGCATCATATAGCAGGACGGCCCAGTCGCTGGGATAGCGATCGAACTTCGCCCGGTATTTTTTTACAAAAGTTTTCATGGATGCATTGTCCATGTGAGCGAAGAAAGGTGCGCGGCAGCGCCCGTAAATGCCTCGGCGGATACCCCGGGCCTGCTTGATTAGTTCGGTGACACTGACCAGCCCGCCCGGCGATTCTACCTGTTTGAAGAGTCGATAATCTCTCCCGTCTCTCAGCCAATACATATTGTCTGATCCGGCAATGGAACTCAGAACGAAATCGGCTTTTCGGGCCATGATGTCCACGATAAACGAGTTAAACCGGGTCTGACCCAGGCGCGGCCAGTAAGCGCCCACAAGGGTGAGCTGGGGAGCGGCTTCCCGCATCAGGTCGACCTGGATTTCCTGGCTGGACCGGCCCCATGCGTAGTCGGATGCAATGGTCGCGTATTGCGTCCACCCCTTCTTTTTTGCCAGGTCGGCAACCCCCATGACCACGGCCTTGGACATCATGTACGTATTCGGCACCACCGAAAAGGTGTAGGGGCTGGGATCTTTCTTCGTGATATTCTCGGAATTGCTGATGGGGGCGATATGCAGGACACGGTTTTCCTTGCAGATCGGTTTGATGGCCAGAGCGCACGAACTCGAGTAGGTGCCGATCACACTACGGACTTCGGAATCGGCGATCAGGGAGCGGACGACTTTTTTGGCGACCTCAGGGTGTGTCTGGGTGTCCCGTATATGGAGACGGATGGAATATTTGCCAAGAAGTCCCCCAGCGGCATTGATTTCATTGACCGCAAACTCGGCGCCCTCGATCGCCTCTTTTCCGTAGGGCGCTCCAGTCCCGGATAGCCCAAGCGCAATGCCGAGGCGATACTCTTCGGAATCCGCACGGGCCATTGGGCTGATAACCAGAGCGCATAAAAGTGGGGATAGAAAGATTGCGAAGAGAAGATATCTTTTCATGGTTGGCCTCCTCCTCTCCCAAAGAAGCAGTGTTCGGGAAACATTCCAAAACGCAAAAGAACGCTATCGGTACGCCACCGATGGCAGCCAGATCACCAGTTGGGGCCACAGGATGACGATGATCAACCCGATCAACTGGAGGATGATAAAGGGGATGACCCCTTTGTAGATGTCGACCAGTTCAATTTCAGGTGGGCAGATCCCTTTCAGGTAAAAGAGGGCGAACCCCACCGGTGGGGTAAGAAACGACGTTTGAAGACTGACCGCGATCAGGACGACAAACCAGACCAACTCCGGGTTCTCGACCACCCCATAACCTTCAATCTGAAATCCCAGGTTGGACACCACCGGCGCGATCAGCGGCAAAACGATCAGGGTGATCTCGATCCAGTCCAGGAAAAACCCGAGCATAAAGATTGCCACTAGAATGACCACCATGATCCCGTAAGGACCCAGGGGAATACCGGTCAGGATGCGTTCGATGAATTCATCGCCGCCCAGACTCCGGAGCACCAGCGCGAAACAGGTGGCGCCCAAAAATATCGCAAAGATGTATGCCGTAGTGTTGAAACACGCCTTGGTGACTTCGACCACAACCTTCAAGTTCAGTCTTTTGTTCACCGCCGCTAAAATAGTGGCACCTAAAGCGCCCACACCACTGGCTTCGGTGGGCGTCGTGATTCCGGCGAAGATGGACCCGAGCACGGCGACGATGAGCGCTGCCGGCGGCAGGATGTGCTTGAACACGTCCCACAGCATCCGCAGCTCAATGGGTTTCCGGTCCGGATCCAGGGGCGCGACTTCCGGCCGAATCATGGAATAGATCAGAATATAGGAGATGTAGAGAAGGCCCAGGATGACGCCGGGCAGCACGGCGCCCATGAACAGATCGCCCACCGACAGGCCCAGCTGGTCGGCCATGATGACCAGCATGATGCTGGGGGGAATCAGAATGCCGAGAGTCCCGGACCCGGCAATCGTTCCCAGGGCCAGGGTCTTGGAATAGCCTTGCTTTAACATGGCCGGCAGTGACAGCAGGCCCAGGAGCACGACCGATGCACCGATGATACCCGTGGACGCCGCCAGGATGATGCCGATGGTTGTCACGGTCACGGCCAGGCCGCCGCGTACTTTTCCGAACAGGCTCTGCATGGATCTCATGAGACCCTCTGCAATGCCGGACCGATCCAGCATCAGGCCCATGAAGATAAACATGGGCAGCGCCACCAGGACCCAGTTGTCCATGAATTTGAAAATGCGGTTGACCGACATCCCAAGGGTTAAATAATCCAGACCGGTCCAGGTACCGAACCAGAGGTCCGACAGGTACCCCACCAGAGTAAAGATGCAGGCGACGCCGCCCAGCACCCACGCGATCGGAAACCCGGTAAAGAGAAACCCGATGAAGGTGAGGAACATTGCTATGACGAGGTATTCATTGAATTCCATGTTATGCCCTCCTCAACGATGCGATGATCCTCACCAAACGTGAGATGGTGGCCACAAACAGCATCCCGAAGCTGATTGGAATGACCGACTTGATCAGCCACCGGGCGGGTAGGCCCATGGGAGCGTCGGATCGCTCACTGACACGCCAGGATTCGTAGACGAAATCCAGGCTCTGGTGGAAGATAATGATAATAAACGGGAGCAGCAGGAAAATGATTCCAAAGAGATCCCAGCGCATCTTCCACTTGTCCGACAGCCTGGCATGGATGATATCGACCCGGATGTGGGAATCCAGAACCTGGGCGTAGGAGGCCCCGATCATAATCCCGACGGCATACAGGTGCCACTGGAGCTCTTCCAAAACAACCAGACCCCGGCCAAAGCCGTATCGGAGGACGACCTGAAGAATGATGACAGCAATCAGAATCACGTTGGTCCACATCACCACGTGCCCGATGCTGAGAATGATCTTGTCCAGAACGTCGCAGAATTTGTTCGGGACCTGTTCCACATTTGCTTCTGCGGTCATTTCTTTCTCCCCTGGTTGACGGGTTTTACAGACCGGCCGAGTTGTTTCGCTTCCCCGGTGCCGCGAGTGCCGTCAAAACGCTATCGAAGTTGCAGACCCTCCGGCGGTTCGGCAAAGCGATTCATCCGGTGCCGGCCGGGCATGACGGCCGGTCACCGGAGGGTTTCGGTTTACATGTTGGGCGGTTCGGGCCGCGGCAGAAAACCATAGGTTTGCCACAGTCTGTAATCTTCCCGGAATGCGCTCAGATCGTCCCATACCTTTTTGAAATAGGGGTCTTTGGCCGATTGCTCGGCAGCCACTTCTTCCCAGGCAGCCTTGTATTTGGCCAGCATGTCGTCACTCCAGTACATGTTCGTGACACCGCGCTCCTCGACGTTTTTCTTCATGACGGGCGGTTGGATGGCTTCGGTCATGGCAAAGGCATCTACCGTGGCCGCCTTGCACAGCTCCTCGATGACCACTTTCTGCCGGTCGCTCATGCTGTTCCATACATCCTTGTTGATGAGGAGCTCGAAAACGGTGGCCTGCTGATGCCAGCCGGGATAGTAGTTGTACTTGGAGATCTTGTAGAAGCCGAGCCGCTCGTCGATGGCGGGCATGGAAAACTCGGTGGCATCGATGGCCTTTTTCTCCAGTGCCGGGAAGATTTCACCACCGGGGATGAGGCTGACCGAAGCGCCCATTTTTTCCATGACCTGACCACCCAGACCGAAGAAGCGGATGCGAAGCCCTTCAAGCTCTTTTGCCGATTTGACCGGCTCTTTGAACCAGCCCGATGTCTCCGGGGCGATGATGCCCAGCACCAGGACCTTCACATTGTACCCGTGGGAGTCGTACATTTCCTGGTAGAGCTTCATCCCGTTGCCGTGCCACAGCCAGGCCAGGTACTCACCGGCTTCCGGACCGAAGGGAACGGCGGTGAAAAACGGGGACGCCGGAATTTTGCCGGCCCAGTAACCGGCGGTGGAGTAGCCGGCGTTGATTTTCCCTGAGGACACTGCGCCCAGGATCTCGAATGGAGCGACAAGTTTTCCAGGTTCGTATACTTTCATGCGGAGGGTTCCGCCACTCATGGTTTCGATGCGATCGGCCACATAGGTGATGGTGGTGCCGAGCCCCGGCAGAACCGTCGCAAAACACACCGGTACCTTGAGCATGATTTTCTTTTCCGCTGCCGCTGTCGACGCCATGGACATCAGGAAGATCAGCGCCAGGGCCAATACTGCCAACCGGGGTATCATCTTTTTCTTCATCATGGGTCTCCTTTAATTTGAGGAACGGTTGTTAGGTTAAGCTATGTGACTGTCGTAAACGCCTATCACCTCCCTTACTAATAGGTCAATACCGCGCCGCCATCGAAGAGGAGGTCTCCGCCGATGAGGTAGCGGGCATGGTGTGAATAACCGAACATGAAAATATTGGCCACATCCACCGGGGCCATCATTTCTTTGACTCGGGACTTGCCCATCATCACGTCCGTGACGACCTGCTCCTGGGAAATCCCCCGCTGTTTTGCCTGGGCCGGAATCTGATTCAAGCTTAGTGGTGTCTTGACGTAGCCGGTGCTGATGGTAAAGGATCGGATTTTTCCGTCCCCTTCGGCGGATATAGATTGGGCCAGCGCGCGCAGCCCGAATTTGGTGATATTGTAGACCGGTTTGTTGACGGTGCAGATATGGGCGTGAATCGATGCGATATGGCCGATGACGCCAATGCCGTCACTGGTTTTTTTAATATAAGGGATAACCAGTTTGGACAAGTAAAAAGGTGCACGGAGCATGATACGCTGCATCAGATCGTAGGTTTCCATGGGAAAGCTCTCGATAGAATCGATATGCTGTATGCCGGCAATATTGGCTATAAACCTGATGTTGCCAAGTTTCGCGGCTTCTGACACGGCATGCTCGAGATCCTCATCCGAGGCCACGTCGGCACGGATGAAGATCATCTGTCCCCCAAGCTCCCGGGCCTTGTTTTGAGTCTTGGTCCCTTCCTCTTCATTGATATCCAGGCCAACGGTCATCAGCTGGTTGGCCGCAGCGGCCACCGCCGTGGCCCGGCCGATTCCCGTTCCGCAGCCTGTAACGAGGCACACGTTATCGGTGTTGAACCGAGGATCATCTAAAACGAGTATGTCCTTTTTGTTGATTCCAGGTTCCCCGATCTGCATGTAGGCTCTCCGATCCGCTCCGGTTGCCCAAGAAATGAATATGATTTAGTATTTAATTGCTGTTCAAATTCTATAGATTAATGCAAAACCGGGACCAGTATTTGAGGCCGCGTGGCAAATTACCGGCAGCGCCCGTGGAACGCCCTAAAGCGTGCTTCCGTTGTCGCTCGTGCTCCACCGGGGATGGTGAAATGTCATTTTATGCTGTACAGATCGAAACAGATAGCGTATCAAATAATCTACATGTGTTTGTTTTGATACATGCCAAATCTGTTAAAACTGCTGAAGAGATTGGTATGACCTTTAGTATATTTAAGCCCAATAAATGTCAATCAGTTAATTATCATCATTCCTGAAAAATCTTAACTATCTAAAATAATATAAAAATTTTCATCACAATCTGCTGAGGCAGTGATAAAATTTGGTCATACCAATAATTATTCATGAACGGAGAGTTCACCATGGTGTCAAGTGATTTGAGAAGCGATGTCACATCTCTTCAGGAACGGCTCGATATGTACGAGCTCATTTTCGACAGCATTTATAATGGCGCGATGGTAACGGATGCAGACGGCATCATCACCCATTTCAACAAGCCCTACGGCCAGTTTTTGGATCTGGACCCGGCCGCCCAGATCGGAAAAAATTGCCTCGAGGCCATTGAAAACAGTCGGATGCACATTGTGGCGAAAACCGGTAAACCCGAAATCAATCAGACCCATCGGATGCAGGGTCAGGATATGGTGGTCCAGCGCATTCCGATCCGAAAAGACGGACGTGTCATCGCGGTGTTCGGCCAGGTCATGTTCAAGGATGTTCGGGATGTCCGAAAGCTTGCCGACCGGCTGTCCATGCTTGAATCCAAAGTCAAGCACTATGAGGAGGAGCTTCTCAATCTTCGATCGACCCGGTACACCTTCGAGAGCATCATCGGCAGCAGCCGCTCTACCCGGCAGTTGAAAAAAGAGGCCTTCAATGCGGCCGCAAACCAGTTTCCGGTGCTCGTCACCGGCGAAAGCGGCACCGGAAAGGAGCTGTTCGCCCAGGCCATCCATCATTCCAGCCCCCGAAAGGTGTACCCCTTCATCCGCATCAACTGTGCCGCGATTCCAAAGGACCTTCTCGAGTCGGAGTTGTTTGGCTATGAAAAAGGCGCGTTTACCGGGGCCCGGGGATCCGGTAAACCGGGAAAGTTCGAACTGGCCCACCGGGGTACGATTTTCCTGGACGAAATCGGTGATTTACCCATCGAGATGCAGCCCAAGCTGTTGCGTGTGGTAGAAGATAAGGAGTTTGAGAGGGTCGGGGGGACCCGCGTCATTCAATCGGATTTCCGCCTGATATCCGCCACCAACCAGAACCTGGATCACATGATCGCCGAGGGAAGATTTCGCAAGGACCTGTTCTATCGGCTCAACGTCATTCCCCTGAATATTCCCCCGCTGCGGGAGAGACGTCAGGATATCCTTCCCATCGCGCGTCACCTCCTCGATCAACTCAAGGAGGAGGCGGCCATTGCCGGCATCCGCATCGATCCGGAGGCGGCGACCTTTCTGAAACAACATGGTTGGCCGGGAAATGTCAGGGAACTGTCGAACATCCTGGAACGGACGCTGTCCACCCTGGACGGTGATATCATCCGATTGCCCGACCTGCCGTTCTACCTGCAGCGGGAAAGCCGTCACGGGAACGGGAAGCAGCAGGGAACCATCAAGGATGTTCAAGCAAAAGCGGAGAAGGACGCCATCCTCACCGCCCTAAAAGAGACGGGGTACAATAAAACCCGGGCCGCGGGACTTCTGGGGATCCACCGGACCTTGCTGTATAAGAAGATCAAGAAATATGGGCTTCGGCTGGACGGATAATTCGTGCCGGTCTTTGGATCAATTTTGTCGACTTTGAGAAAATGATGGGTGTCTCACAGAGTTCACAGAGACCACAGAGAGGTAAACTGATTTTTCAGTCTAACATTCTTTTCTCCGAGATCTCTGTGAGCTCGAGCGCCAGCGGGTGAGAGAAGTAAGCTGTTTCAGGCTTCAAATTTGGGTATCTTTGTCTTTCCAGTATTCTGCGCGCATCTCCCGCTTGAGCGTCTTCCCCGCCACATTTCGGGGGAAGTCATCCATGATGGAGACTCCGGATACCCGCTGAAACTTGGCTCCCACACGGGCATTGATCCAATCCTTGAGTTCATCTTCGGTCACCGAACCGGGTTCGATCAACACCACCGCGGCCAGGGGCGTCTCCCCCCATTTGTCGTGGGGTACACCGAAGACGGCGGCTTCCCGAACAGTTGGGTGCTGGACGGCAATTTCCTCGATATCCCGCGGATACACGTTTACACCGCCTGAGATGATGAGATCTTTCTTCCGGTCCACCAGGTACAGATACCCGTCCTCATCCACGTATCCCATGTCCCCGGAGCGCATCAATCCGTTCACCATGGCCGCTTCGGTCAAATCCGGGCGTTTGAAATAGCCCGTTGTCAGCAGCGGGCTCCGTCCGCATATTTCACCCACGTCGCCAGTGGCCTTTTCTGCGCCGTGTTCGTCAAGAATTTTGATTTCGAAGAAGGGAAGGGGGCAACCCACAGATTTTTTCTTCCTGGGGTAGTCGGTTTTATCCAACACGGTGATCACTCCTTCGGTCAGTCCGTAGAGCTCGTAGAACCGCCCGGGCAAAGCGTCGGCAAGCGCTTCCTTGTGTTCCATGTGCAGCGGAGCGCCGAGGGTAAGAATCATTTCCAGGGATTCCAGTTTGGCCGGGTCGAAGTTTGGGGCGGCCATCATGGCGATAATTTGCGCGGGCACCAATATCACGTGGGTGACCTTTTCTCGATGGATGGTCTCGATGTATTCCACGGGATCGAACTGGGGCAGCAGAATGTATGTGGCGCCGACATACACTGTGGGCATCAGGTCGACGAAGGCCCCGTTAAAAACGATGGCGCCGGAGTGCATGGTGATGCTTTCGGGAGTCATCCGATAGGCCGAGGCAAAGGCCCATCCGTACGCCATTCGAATGGTGTGGGTGTGCACGATCCCTTTCGGCATTCCCGTGGTGCCGCTGCTGTACATGATGTTGAACGGATCGTCTCCGGCGATGTCGATACCCGTCGGCTCCTCGTCGGATGATTCCGCTTTCATGGCGTGGTAGCTTTGGAACCCGGGAACATCGTCGGCGTCGGTCAGCAAGTAGCGGTCGGCGCCGATGTTGGGCAAATCCCCTTTGATTCCATCGATGATGTCAGAAAAACTCTTGTTGGTGATGAGCATTCCGGTGTCGGAGTCATTGAGCAATGTCTTCAAGGCGCCTTCCAGCAGCAGGGTGCTCATGGGCACCACGACAGCGCCGAGTTTACCTGCGGCCCAGAATATTTCCAGCAGCTCCATGCAGTTGGGAAGCACGGTGGCCACCTTGTCGCCCTTTTGAATCCCCAGCCGCCGCATCCCGTTGGCAGCCCGGTTGATGTGCTCATTATATTCCCGCCAGGTCCGTCGTTGATCTTCGAACACCACCGCCGGGTGATCCGGCCGATAACGGGCATGTCGGGCAAACATGGAAGCAAGATTCATGGTTGACTCCTTGGTTGGATGTCTCTGTGGTTAGGCCGAAACGGCGATTCTCGCCCTAAACCTTCCGAGGTCTCAGGGCAAGCTGATCCTAATGAAAAAGCAAAAAGCATACCCAGCGTGAGACGTCGATGGAGGGCCCGGTCAGCAGACATTCAGAGGGGACCGATATTTCCCGAAAACGGAAGTGTAGATATTTTGATACACGTTGAGATTCGTCTCATTATTTTTGGTTCTTCTCCTATTTAGTTGGAGAAGAGGGTCCAGGGCTTGCCTGCCTCCGGCATGGATTCAAGGGTTTGGGGCTTCGCCCTCCGGGCTTCAACCCCACAGGCAAGGGTTCGAGAGTTTACCCGTACGCCTGAGGCGCATAAACCTGTGGCGGCGCCAAAGGCGACCGGGGTTTGTTTTCTAACGATTTTATCAGGGCCTTTAGCATTCGTTTAATTGCTGCTATGTCTGTTTTTATCGCAGCCAACGCATCACCTTCGACGAGCGTTAAATCTCCTGCCAAGAATATCCGGGTTTCCAGCTCACAAACTGAACCATAAGAAATGCAACGCATCCGAATGTAATAATCGGTTGTCCTTCTTCCACAGCCTTCGGCTATGCTATACAGGTTGTCAATATTCTGTTCCGATTCAATGCGCTTGAGCGTTATCCGTAATTGGGCGGGTGCAGTGCCCCGCCCTACGAAACAAAGCTCAGGCGCAACGTAGGGCCGGGCACCGCACCGGCCTTGGAGCATTGAAACGGAATATACTTTTGGCAACTGCTCTATATGAAATCGCCACGACAGATCTTCTGATCTGTGACGTTACGCCGTATCGTTCCTTTTTTGTGAATTTTGCTGTGATTGCAGATATTTTCAAACAGAGTTCGTACGACGTTTACCATACATGCAACGCCTCGTAATTTTTGAGCATGTCACTTGAATCCGTGACCCCTTGAACCCTCTGCGATCTCACTGGCTCAAGTGGGACATATCTTTCTGCTTTGCCTGAATTATCTACTTTGACCCGGCAGGCAGAGGACGCAAAGGAACTGTATTTTTCCCCGAATCCCTGAGTGGGGGATTCGGGGAAAGGGCCCCAGCAGTATATTTAATTTATATGGTTATATAGAAAGCCCAAGTGATAAAAATAATTGATTCAGCTGTGACCTTATCTGTCACAGGTCTACGGTATAATGGTCTCAAAAACACAGAGGAGGCCTACTATGACAGCATTTTATATCAC
>Ga0209786_1000358_pt1 | contig 17591 bp, 14 predicted proteins | sample WorMetilvaeELBA2_FD_187405 | JGI IMG/M metagenome (GOLD analysis project Ga0209786, IMG submission 187405) | Marine gutless worms symbiont microbial communities from Max Planck institute for Marine Microbiology, Germany - Olavius ilvae ELBA.2... ...
AAAATTCATGCGAATTGTAGAACAAGTCGCTTCATCAGCTAAAATAACCTGTAGACAAATTAAAAATGGAATCCAGGCTGATTTACTTCTACGAAATTAATTCACTTGGGCTTTCTATATAACCAGATTAAAAAATTCTCCGGTATGGAATACGCTGTAGAAAAAATCGGTGGGGGTTACATAGGTCGGAAACCAGTCCTGGCCCATGAAATCGAAAGCGTGCTCCGGATCGTTTTCCGCCTTATCGGTTATGGTATTAAAGCTGAGCACACGTATATCCAACTTGATTCCCAGTTTCGCCAGCTCCGGCTGCCAAAGCTCCCCGATATTCTTGTACAGTGTGTTTCCTTCAGACGCCCAGAGTTCAAGCGTAAAGCCACCATTCGGGTGACCGGCCTCGGTGAGCAATTTTTTGGCCTTCTGCATGTCTTGTTCAACAGCGAGGTCAGGGTTGGCGCCCCACATATTCTGGGGTATTAAACCGCTTGCCCTGGTGCCGAGCCCGCCAAATACACCCGCCATAACCGTTTTATACGGAAAACTATGGGCGAGGGCCTGCCGTACTTTCAGGTTATCCAGCGGCGGCCTCTTAAAATTGACTTCCAGGAAGTAGGTCTGGAATACCGGCTCAATATGCACGGCAACGCCGGGCGCTTTCTTGAGACTCTCGATGCTGTCATGATTGAGTTCATAAGCCACATCGAGATCACCGGAGCGGAGCATCTGCTCGCGGACAGTTGCGTCGGGCACAATGTCGAAAATAATCGAGGTAAATTGACCTTCTTTCCAGCCGCCCCAGTAGTCTTTGTGGTGTTCCATAATGATGCGGGTCCCGGGAACCCGGCTCTTAAACTTGTACGGACCCCGGAGGAGTTGCCGGCGTTGAACCATTTCACGGTATTGGTGGCCGCGGGGCTGATCATCCAGGCACCGAATCCGCTTGAGAGAATCAGGTCCAGTTGAGCGGGCGCTTTGCAAGTAAATTTGATGGTGTGCTCGTCGACCACATCCATGGACTTGATCGGCGAATATATCCAGGCGGGAGCCATTTTTTCCGCGACTGTATTTTCAATGGTATATTTTACGGCAGCCGCGTTGAAATCCGTGCCGTCATGGAATTTGACGCCTTTGCGAAGATGAAAGATCCATTGCGTCTTATCTTTATTAGATTCCCAGGAGGTCGCAAGCCATGGGCCGATCTCCTGCTTGCTGCCCGGCCGGTTGTAGAAGGTAAGCGCTTCATACATATGATATAAGACCGATTGTGCAAATTGATCATAACCGGAGCAGGGATCGGTATCATCAGGATCTCCAGTGATCGCAACTGATAATATGTTTTTGGAAATGGCCTGGGCCGTGCCGGCGCCAATGCCGGTAAGCGTCAAGGCCAGCACAATGCTCAGAACGATAATCAAGTGCATAACTTTTTGGTTTCTCATTTGCTCGTCCCTCCTTTTGAAGTCGCTGTTAAAGTTATCTTTCCTTTTTCGGCTGGGCACCCATTTTCACTCTATAGGCAATCCCTCCTTCTCATGACAAGGTCATTGATCGTGTTCCATTTGCCAATCGACGGGTTGATATTTTGACCCGGCCACAGGAAAGTTTTCCCCCCTCCTCACCCGGCCGCCGGTCATTGTTCTAACTATGGCAGTTCTCAATGCAGTGCATTCGACACTAGTTTACAAATTTGAATGTCCTGAACCGCCACCCCGGTTAAATCCGCCACCGTAATCTGTTCCTCCGAACTTCGCTGCAGCGCAGGATCCACAATGACCTTACCCAATTCGGAAATTCTACTATCGTCAATTACTCCGGCTTCGCGCCCCTGAAAAATCTCACCCCGGGATCGGCTTTGACCGATACTGTCGGCCACAACGAGGTCGGCTTTGGCAAGAATTTCCGAACCTAGTTCCTGTTTTTCAGGTGTATCGGAACCCATGGCCGTGATATGGGTTCCGGGTCGGATTTGGTCAGCTTGCAGCAAAGGCGCCTGGGATGGTGTTGCGGTAACGATCAGGTTGCAGCTTGCCGCGACCTGCTCCGGCTCCAGGGTCGTTTGAATCTGATATCCCTGCGGTCGCATTGCATCTTCATAGGCATTGAGTTCTTCCTGGTTAAGTCCCCACACCAAGACGTCCTGGCATTTGACGACCGGTTTCAAATACTCCAGCTGCATTCTCCCCTGATAACCGGCACCGAAGATGCCGATGCGCTCGATCTTGGCCGGCGCCAGATACCGGGCCACCACGGCCCCGGCGGCCGCCGTTCTGATGTTGGTAAGATCGCCCTCGTCCAGCAGGATGCTGACAAGCTGACCGGTCTTTTGGTTGAATACCAGCACCAGACCGGAGTTGGTCGGCAGACCGAGTTTATGGTTATCGTAAAAGCCGGCTGCGATTTTAATGACATAGTAGTCATCACCGGTGATGTAGCCGTATTTGATGTGAGACTCACCGGGAGGATCTTTAAAGATGAGTTCTCCAACGGGAGGCACGACCACCCTGCCCCGGGAGTATGCAACAAAGCCTTCCTCAATTGAGTTGATGATATCATCGGCTTCCACCGTTTCGATTACTTTTGCAATCTGCTCCCGGCTGTATATTTCTCCCATATTCCTAGGCTCCTTCTATAAAATTGACTTTAACTGCTCCAGGCTGATTCTCTTGCCGCTGATAATCAGCACAACGTTTCGACCCGCGAATTGTCGTTTTTCTTTGATATAGGCAGCTACGGACAGCGCTGCAGCACCCTCGATCAACAGTTGATGTTTATCGATCATCAACCGGATAGCCGCCTTGATTTCATCTTCGGAAACCAGAATAAAATCGTCCACAAATTCACGGCATATATCAAATGTGATGGTGTCCGGATCGATTCCGCCGGCGGTTCCGTCAGCGATAGATGGTTTAGATTCCATCGCCAAAATTCGGCCGGCTTGAATCGAAGCATGCATGACGGGAGAATTTTGCGGTTGGCAGCCAACAATTTCAATATTTTTATCAACTGCTTTAAGATAGCCGGCAACACCGGATATCAATCCGCCCCCGCCCACCGGCACGAGAATACAATCTATTTTTTCAACCTGCCTTAATAACTCAACACCGATAGTGCCCTGGCCCCCGATGATTTTCAAATCGTTGTAAGGTGATATAAATACCCGGCCCGTGCTGGCCGCGGTCTCCCTGGCCAGTGTTTCACTTATTATGCAATCCTCCCCATGTTGTTCCAGCTTGACGCCGGTAAGACGAAGCGCCTCCACTTTTGCCCGCGAGGCATTTGCGGGCAGATAGATTGTGCCTTTGCCGCCAAATTGCTGCAGAACATGGGCAAACGCCGCGGCATGGTTTCCGGAAGATGCGGTAATGAGATCTTCCTTTTGCTCGCTGGCACTTAAGGACAGGAATTTGTTGACGGCACCTCTCAATTTAAACGAGCCGGTGATCTGGCTGGTTTCAAGCTTAAGATGGACCCGGCAGTTTCCCATTTGATTCAGGTGGGGAGATGATTCGACCGGCGTCTCACGGATATACTTCCGTATCCTTTTTTCCGCGTCCAATACTTCGCTTTTAATATCGAATGACATAATTTACTTCCCAAATGTTAGCAATTCATTGTTTTACTGATGCTATCCCTGCCGGGTAGATCCGACACGAGTCCCGGTATCCTGAGTCGCAACTCCACCTTCTTAAGCAAAGGACACCTCCTCATATTATGGTTGGGCATGACGCCGGGTTTTAACCGCGCCCTCCTTTTAACTCCGCGATCAGATCATTGATCCGATCCAGCGCGGCGGTTAGATAATCATGCGGCAGTCCGAAGCTGATCCGCACAAAATGATCCATACCGAAATGGTCGCCGGGCACAATCAGCACACTTTTATCGTGGCGCAGCCGCTCTTCAAATTCAGTTGAATTGATATCAAGATGGTAGCGGACAAAGGTGATGGCAGCTGCCTGGGGTGCCGTAAACGTGAATGTATCTTGGCTGCTGTTCATCCATTGTTCCAACACGGGATACCCCTGTCGAATGTAATCGCGGGTGCGCTGAATGATGCGAGGCCTGACCTCGGGCGATAGCGCCAAGGCTGCCAGTTTGTTGGAAAGCATGGTCGCACTGATGGTGGTGTACTCATGCCGGGCCCAGATTTCATCGATGGTATCAACCGGCCCGGCCACCCAGCCGATTCGAAGGCCGGGCATGCCGTAAGCCTTGCTCATACTGCCCACCGCCAGGACCTTATCGTATCGCCCATAAAATGAGGTGCTTTCCTTGTCTGTCGTACGCTCGGCGCCGCGATAAACTTCGTCGGCGATGATCCAGGCTCCGGCGCGATCGGCAATTGCAACTATTCTGTCTATTTCATCGTCTGTTAAAATGTAGCCGGTTGGATTGTTGGGGTTGCAGATTGCGATCAGCCGGGTGCTGTCGGTTACCAGATCGTTCAGTTGGTCCAGATCCGGTGACCAGCCCTGCGCTTCTCTCAAGTGAAATGTTTTGATATTATATTTATGATTTTTTGATATACCCCATATCTGCATATAGTTCGGCAGCATAATTACAATTTCATCACCGGCGGACAACAGGGTCCTGGTGCTGATGTAGTTCGCTTCAATAGCGCCGACCGTCACCAGTATGTTTTCCGGAGTTGCTCCATCATATAAATTGGCTATATTCCGGCGTAATTCCGGAATTCCGTTGACATAGGGATAGTTGAGATCCGTCTCGAGAAATCTGTTAATGGATTCTGCCTCACCTCCCAGCAAATCCTTCAGTAGAATTGGATGAACACCACTTTCGGAAAGATTGTAATCGACGTCCTGCTCAAATTTCGACATCATTCTTTCCATTACAAAAGGTTGAAAATCGGCCATTTCATTTCCTCCATATTGTTAAGTCGATATTACGTTTTGGCATTTCCGAGCATTTTGCTTGCAGGTGGTACTTTATGATTGTCATTACGGATATTGGCTCTGTAGTTGTATATGCTGGCCCTGGAGACGTTGAGCATGTCAGCCAGGCGTTTTGCTGCACCTCGCAGTTGAAATAATCCGTTTTTTTCGATTTCTGCCATGAGATCCAATTTGTCTTCTTGCGTCATCATTTCGATACGTGAAATTTCATTCCGCCGTAGGAAGGCCGATACCGAATGTTCGATCAATTCATCCAAATTTTTAGCCAGGGTATCCCTGACAACGAAACTTGGGGCTTCACTGGCCGGTATGGTAAAATGTTCTAAAAGACGACGGGCCTGAAGAAGCCCGGAGTAGTCAATGTTTACACAAACGGCTCCGGCAGGTTTGCCGTTGGCATCGCGAATCCATATGGTAGATGATTGTAGTTCACGGATCAATTGACTCCTGCCGGATTTCAGGGCGAGTGGATGGCAAAAAGCCCGGCCGCCACGGAGCGTTGGAGCCCCGTGACGGCTACTAAGGCTTACAGGTAATAATTTCTCAGGCCACTGCCTGCCATCTCATGTTTATCTTGTACGATAATACAATACTTCCAATTCCGAATACAAGGAGTTGGCAGTTACAACTTTCGATTTAGCCAAGTTTGTGCGCTTTGGCAAAGTCATCCAGAATCATATCAAAATTGGGCCGCCCGATCTCCTGCAGGTTGTAGTACACCCGGGTATTGGGTTTGTCGATTTTGATGATGCGGTTCAAATCGATGGGGGTGCCGATGACCACCGCTTCACATTCAGTGCTGTTGATGGTGGCTTCCAGGTCTTTGAGCTGCTGTTCGCCATAGCCCATGGCCGGCAGGACGGCGCCGATCTCAGGATAAATGTCAAATGTTTCCGACAACCGGCCCACCGTGTAAGGCCGCGGATCCACAATCCCGGCGGCGCCGAATTTCTGGGCCGCCACCACGCCGGCCCCGATCTTCATTTCACCGTGGGTCAGGGTGGGACCGTCTTCCACCACCAGCACTTTTTTGCCCCGGATCACGGACGGATCATCCACATCCAGGGTGGAAGCGCCGTCGACCACGATGGCGGCCGGATTTTCAGATGCAATATTGCGGCGCACGATTTCGATGCCTTCGCCATCCGCACTATCCATTTTATTGATCAACACCACATCCGCCATTCTCAGGGTCACGTTGCCCGGGTAATAGCCCAGTTCATGGCCCGGCCGATGCGGATCCACCAGCGTGACGAGCAGATCGGGTTTATAAAAGGGAAAGTCGTTATTACCGCCGTCCCATAAAATCACATCACAACCGTCGGGATCGTTTTCCGCGTCACGCACGATGGCTTCATAGTCCACGCCGGCATAGATGACATTGCCGCGCACCACGTGGGGTTCGTACTCTTCCATTTCTTCCACCGTGCAGTCATACTTTTCCAGGTCTGACAGTTCAGCGTAGCGCTGGACCCGTTGGGCCGGGAGATCCCCGTAAGGCATGGGATGCCGGATGGCAACCACTTTCAGCCCTTTTTCCATCATGATCTCGATAATGCGCCGCGATGTCTGGCTTTTGCCGCATCCGGTGCGCACCGCCCCCACGGCGATAACCGGCTTGGTACTTTTAATCTGGGTGTCCCCGGGGCCCAGCATCACGAAATTGGCGCCGGCCGCGTTGACGATGGCCGCGACATCCATGACGTGCTTGTAGGAAACATCGCTGTATGAAAATACGCAATCGTCAACCGCCAGGTCCTTAATCAACTTGGTGAGATCCTCCTCGGCATGAATCGGAATCCCTTCCGGATAAAGCTTGCCGGCCAGCTCGGCCGGGTACTTGCGCCCCTCGATATCCGGAATTTGCGCGGCCGTAAAAGCGACGACATTATAGGCGTCATTTTTACGGTAATAGGTGTTAAAGTTGTGAAAATCCCTGCCTGCCGCGCCGATGATAATTACATTCTTTTTGGTCATGTTTTTCTCCTCTAGGTTTGATTTATATGGGACACAGATTCTCACAGATGAACACAGATATATACTGTTTAAAATTATCCTAATCTGTGTGATCCGCGTTTATCAGTGTCCATTAAGTAATAATTTCCGTACCGGCTTTTCCTTCAATCGCCTTTTCGATTTCCTCAAGGTTGCAGATGATTCCGCGATTGCCGGTTGCCAGGCTAAATTGCATAATCGCCTCGACCTTCGGTCCCATGGAACCCGGCGGGAACTGTCCCGCCTGAATATGCTTTTCCATCTCAGCTCGTGATACCTTGCCTAGCATACGCTGCTCCGGTTTGCCCCAATCAACGGCGGCACCTTGAATATCGGATGCGATTACAAAGATATCCGCGCCAATTTCCTGGGCCAGGATAGAGCTGGCCAGGTCCTTGTCGATCACAGCTTCGACGCCGCGGAATTTGCGCTCCCTGTGGATCACCGGGATACCTCCCCCGCCGCAGCAAATCACGATAAAGTCCAGTTCGATCAATTTCTTGATTTCACGCCGTTCCACGATGGTCTGCGGTTTGGGTGAAGCCACCACCCGCCGGTACCCGTTGTCCGTTTTGACCAGGTTGTAGTCCAGTTTGGCGGCTTCTGCCGCCGTGTAAAACGGCCCGATGGGTTTGGTGGGGTTTTGAAATCCCGGATCGTTTTCATCCACCACAACATAGGAAATCAGGGTTACGAACTGCTGTTCGCCGTTGATCCCGATTTCCATCAGGGCGTCGTCCAGGGATGCTTCGAGCATGTAGCCGATCTGGCCCTGGGTCATGGCGCCGATTATCTCCAGCGGCATCTTGGGCACCTCGCTGCAGCTTTCCTGTTGCAGCAGCAGATTCCCGACCTGGGGGCCGTTGCCGTGGGTGATAACAATTTTATATTTCCCGGACAGCCGGGCAATCTGGCGCATTGGCTGTTTAAGATTGATAAACTGCTCTTTGTGAGTTCCTTGCTGCCCTTTTTTAATCAAAGCGTTGCCGCCGAAGGCGACCAGGAGAATTGGTTTATCTTTCATCGCTCTAACTCCTGAATTTCATTTTTCGTATATAGTGATCGGTGATCGGTTGCCAGTGATCAGTATGTAGTGACCGGTATCCGGAATCCCGCATCCAGTATCCAGTATCGAGCATCGAGTATCCAGTATCGAGCATCGAGTATCCAGTATCCAGTATCGAGCATCCAGTATCCAGTATCCAGTATCGAGCATCGAGTATCCAGTATCCAGTATCGAGCATCGAGCATCGAGTATCCAGTATCGAGCATCGAGTATCCAGTATCCAGTGATCAGTGATCAGTATGTAGTGACCGGTATCCGGAATCCCGCATCCAGTATCCAGTATCGAGCATCCAGTATCCAGTAATCAGTTATCAGTGACCGGTGATCAGTATTTAGTGACCGGTATCCGGAATCCCGCATCCAGTATCCAGTATCGAGCATCGAGTATCCAGTATCCAGTATCGAGCATCGAGTATCCAGTATCCAGTATCGAGCATCGAGTATCCAGTATCGAGCATCGAGTATCCAGTATCGAGCATCGAGTATCCAGTATCGAGCATCGAGTATCCAGTATCCAGTAATCAGTGATCAGTATTTAGTGACCGGTATCCGGAATCCCGCATCCAGTATCCAGTTTCGAGCATCGAGTATCCAGTATCCAGTACCGAATACCCAATACCCAACACCCAATACCGAACTTCACGCCCCCAGCGTCGCCACCATCACAGCCTTGATGGTATGGATCCGGTTTTCGGCTTCATCGAAGGCCACGCAAGCGTCGGATTCAAATACCTCCTCGGTGACTTCCATGGCTTCCAATCCAAATTTCTGGTAAATTTCTTCACCGATGGTGGTTGCGCGATTGTGGAAGGCCGGTAAACAATGCAGAAATTTAACCACCGGATTGCCGGTTTTTTCCATGGCAGCGGCATTCACCTGATAGGGTTTGAGCAGCTTGATTCTTTCCTGCCACACCGCCTCCGGTTCACCCATGGAAACCCAGACATCCGTGCAAAGAAAGTCACAGTCCTTGACACCCTGCGCCAGATCATCGGTAATGGTTATTTTGGCGCCCGTTTCCTGGGCGATCTGCCCGGCCTTTTCCACCAGTTCCTTGCCGGGCTGCACGCTTTGCGGTGCCACCGAACGAAAATCCATGCCCATCTTGGCGGCGCCCACCAGCAGTGAATTTCCCATATTGTTGCGGGCGTCACCCAGGTAGGCGAATTTGATCCGGTCCAGCGGTTTGTCACTGTGTTCCATCATGGTCTGCAGATCCGCCAGCACCTGGGTCGGGTGATATTCGTTGGTCAGACCGTTCCAGACCGGAACACCGGCATAGCGGGCCAATTCCTCGACGATATTCTGGCCGAATCCCCGGTATTCAATGCCGTCGTACATGCGGCCCAACACCCGGGCCGTGTCTTTCATGGACTCTTTGGCCCCCATCTGGGACCCGCTGGGCCCCAGATAGGTAACGTGCGCTCCCTGGTCATAGGCGGCGACTTCAAAAGCGCAGCGGGTGCGGGTTGAGGCTTTTTCAAATATCAGGGCGATATTTTTCCCAACCAGACGCGGCTGCTCGATGCCGGCATACTTAGCCTTTTTTAAATCAAGCGCAAGCTGCAGCAAAAAGCGGATTTCCTGTGGTGTAAAATCCAGTAATTTTAAAAAATGCCTGTTTCTTAAATTAAAAGCCACGGTTCCTCCTTATATTGAATGATTTGGTCATCAGGACAACACGACAATACCCGAATTTAATTCTATCAATTTTTACAGCAACGAAATCAGATCACCACGGTCATCAAACGTCAAGGACAATATTTCATGGCTGGCTACCGCATGCCGGCTGCCGGCCAGATCGGGCAGGCAGCCTTCGGAGACCAGCAGCCCGTCAAGCTTCAGCGTATTTTTGATATGAACAATCCGCAATTCCTGCAGGGTATGCGGCCGGATCGTCATCAATGCGGCTGCAATGGCCTCGCGGTCTGTTTTAAAATTCATCGGAATTTTAGCTTCTTCCGGACAGCAGGAAGCTATGGCATTTATGGCGGTAGCCTGCATGTCGATCTTTTTAACAAGGCGCTCGGTGGTGAAATCGACCATGCCGAGACCGGAGGCATGTCCTTTAGTGGCCGCAGTCAAGTCCCGCACGAAGACTCTGGCAACCCTGGGCCAGGGTTCCGTGTCGGCCCAGGAGCAGACAGCCCGTCCAATGATTTTCGGGTCGATCCCCGCGCCGCTGATATCTTTGCCCATTTCATCGATTATCAGCAGATCGATTTCTTTGATGGGGATTTTCGGCATGTATCCTCGGGCTTTTGCCAACAGCTGCCGTTCAGCACACTCTATGTCTTCAGCCCCAATGCATCGCAGCATGGCGGTCCGGTGCTGCTGATTTTCCACCACCGCCACTCCAAACAGAATTTTCAGCCGGCTTAGCAGCGCGCTGCCGGCGGTGCTGATAATTTCGTAGAACCCCCGGGTGAGGGCCGCGCGATGATAGTGCTCGGCCCCGGTATGGTTTCCCAGGCCGATACCGAGCATTTTGATTAACCCGCTTTCAGTCGGCCCGGAAAATTCGGTGTGGGGCTTGATCCGGTTTATCAGCACAATGCCATCGGCTTCGTAAGCCAGCCGATCGACAAACAGCGGAATCCCATCGACTTCACCCAGGCGGACAACCTCCATTGTGGCCTGGATAGGTGCGCCGACCGTGTCTTCGGCAATCCCCTTGGACTGCAACACCGCAATCTGCCCCTCCGCGGCGGCGCGCCCATGGGATCCCATGGCCGGCGTAACAAATGGATTCGCACCGGCCGCTTTTAGCTTATACACCACCTCCCGCACGATTACGGCCAAATTGGCAATGCCACGGCTGCCGACAGCTACCGCCACGCGTTTACCGCCGGCCGACCTCAACTCACTCTCGACGTTGCCAATCTCCCGCTCAATCTCAACGGACACATCCACTTCGGAAGACAGATCATAGCGCTGCCGCACCATTCGCATGGCAGGCAGTTCTAATTTTTCCGGCAATGGGATATGAGTCATGTTTCGATTATCTTCTAGAATTCTATCTTACAATTTCAATTTTTTGTGATCTGAGCTCTGTCATCTGCCTTCTGTCGTCTGTCATCTGTCATCCGCCCTCTGTCATCTGACCTCTGTCGCCTGACCTCTGACTTCTGACATCTGTCATCCGCCCTCTGTCATCCGCCCTCTGTCATCTGACCTCTGACATCTGTCATCCGCCCTCTGTCATCTGACCTCTGTCATCTGACCTCTGTCATCTGACCTCTGTCTTCTGACCTCCGTCTTCTGCCGTTAACGTATGAACCCAAAGAGCCGCGGCATAAAAGTCGAGATAAACGGAACATAGCTGACCAGGAGCAGCACACCGATTTCCACCAGCATGAAAACAAAAACCTCTTTGGCGACATCCTCAAACGGCACTTTCGCGATCGGGCTGACAACGAAAAGGACCTGCCCCAGCGGGGGTGTAATTAAACCTATGACCAGGTTCATGATCACGATAATGCCGAAATGGATGGGCTCTATGCCCAGGTTGGCGGCAATCGGCGCAAAAACCGGCGCCAGAATTAAAATGGCCGGGTTCTGATCCATGAACATGCCCACAATCAGAAAAATAATATTGATGGCCAGGATAAAACCGAAGTATCCCAGCGGCTGCACCAGCACTTCCAACTTCTGCGCCAGTTGTTCAAAGGCCACGACGACGCCGAAAATATTGGCGGTGGCAATGATGATCATGACCACGGCTGAAATAATGCCGCTTCGCAAAAACATGGCCGGCAGGTCGGACAGTTTTAACTCGCGATATACAAAGTACGAAATCACGAACGAATACACCACTGCCACCGAGGCCGCTTCGGTCGGGGTAAATACGCCTCCGATAATGCCGCCGATGATAATGACCGGGGTGATTATGGCCAGGACCGCATCCTTGGTGGCCGTGAATACTTCCCGGGCACTGACCTTATACTCGCGTTTAGGGTACTTGCGCCGCACGGAAATGATGTAGCAGGCGAGCATCAGGGCCACCCCGACCAGGATTCCCGGAATCATTCCGGCGGCGAACAATCCGCCAATGGAAACACCGCTGACGGCCAAAGCGTAAATAACCACCGGCAGACTGGGCGGAATTATGGGGCCGATGCAGGCCGATGCGGCGGTTATGGCAGCCGAGAATTTGGCGTCATAGCCGTTTTTGACCATCATCGGAATTTCGACGGATCCCAGTGCGGATGCATCAGCCGTAGCGGCGCCGGTGATGCCGCCAAACAGCATGCTGGCCATCACATTGGCCAGTGCCAGACCGCCTCGTACGAATCCGATGCAGATCACGGCAAAGTGCAGCAGCCGTCTGGAAAGCCCGCCGTGGGCCATGATCTCACCGGCCAGGATAAAAAAGGGCAGGCACAGCATTGGGAAAATATCCATACCGGAAAAGATCTTTTGCGGTACAATCGAAAGCGGCATATCCATCAGAATAAGCGCCACCAATCCGCTGATTCCCAGGCACCAGGCGATGGGAACCCCCAAGATCATGGTAATCAACAATGCTACGATCAGAACCGTCAGAATCATTATATTTCCCTATTCCGATTGGGCCTTTAAAAGTAGAGTATCTATCCTCCAGTCGGATCTATGACACTTAAAAAAAACTATCTCCCAAAGCCGCAAAGTACGCAAAGTTAAAACATTGAAGAAATCATTGCGTCTTGGGGCCTTTGCCTGAGACATTTTTCGTTCCGATTCAGCCAAGTGAGGATTCATAGTGACTAGGTCCCGTTCATACTACGCCATTGCCGGTTGCGGAGTTTCGCATCTCATCAATGAAGCATTCGAGAGCGACCAGGAACATGATGGTAAAGCCGACCGGAATCGCTATATAGGGCAATGTCATCGGAATCTGCATGGCCGTTGACCGCTGGCTCCACTGGGCCAGTGAAAACAGAGCCCCTTCTTTGATGCAGTAGATAAAGAAGCCAAGCGTCATTATATAAATTACCGCGCTGACAAGGGTTCGCGCCGACTTTTTCAGTTTACTGCGCAAATAACCGATGCTGATGTGCATGCCGTCACGAATCGCATAGGCCGACCCCAGGCAGGTAATCCAAATCAGCAGGTACCGCGCCAGTTCTTCGGCCCAACTGAAGGGCGACTCAAATACATAGCGCAAAACGACCTGCACGAAGATGATGCCCGTCATTACGGGAACCATTACGATGATGGCATACTTACAAAACATCAGCAGCAGATCGTTAACTTTTCGCATGGATCACTCCTAATAATTAATCCGCCACACCTCCTATCCAGCAGAAATCTTCTTTTCAACGACCAACTCAGGATATTTAAAGTACTTCTATACTCGGCGGATTAATTCCCGTACAACTCTTTTTCCGCATCCATTGAAGCCTTCATAAACTTATCCACCCACTCGGCTCCGATGCGATCTTTGGTCCATTTGACCATGTGGTTGTGCATGGTGTCTTTCCAGACCTTCATCTCGTCGGCATTGGGAACATATACCTCGACGCCCTTTTGCTTGAAATAATCCACCCAGACGGTGCCGCCCCACAATGTCAAACCTTCAAATGCCATCATGGCATTTAAAGCAGAATCCTTGATCAGGTATCTCTGGTCCGGGGTAATCTTCTTCCAGAATCTCTCACTGACATAGATATTGGACATTCCCAGAAAGAAATCAGCCTTGTTGATATATTTCAAAACTTCGTCAAGTTTGATCATGCGGACAAAGGGATCGGCCGTGATGCAGCCGTCCACAACCCCCTGCTGCAACGAGGTGTAGAGTTCGGAAAATGAGATGGGTGTCGGGGTGCCGCCTGCAATTTTAACCATTTCCACCAGATTGGGTGTTTCAAGGGTTCTGATTTTTTGGCCTTTCAGGTCACCCGGCACGCGAATCGGCTTTTTGGCGGACATGAAATTGTAGAACGGACCCTCAAAGCCCCAGGCCAGGATCCGAATACCGTCGCGCTTGGCGATCAGTTCCACCAGTTCCTGTCCGGTAGGCCCGTTAAGCACTTTTCTGGCCACATTCAGGTCTTTGAAAAGATAAGGAATCTGGAGCGCCAGGACTTCCGGGGAAAAATTGGTAATCGGTCCGCCCGGGTATCCGCTCATATCCATGGTTCCGGCTTTAATCATTTCCAGGGCTTCGCGATCATTGCCAAGTTGCCCCGAAGGAAATACTTTGACCGCAATGGCCCCGGCACTTCTTTTCTCCACCATGTCCTTGAAAGCCTGACCTTTGATATTCGTGGAAGCAAATTCGCCGTTGGTCTTTTCCAACCCCAATTCCAAAGGTGGATCATAGGTCCCGAATTTGATCGTCAGTGATTTGGCCAATACGGGAGAGTTGATAGCAAATACGAGAATGATTAGAGTTGCCGCCAACACGTTAAAATGAAATACTTTTCGACTGCGTTTCATAATAGTCCTCCTTCATTTGGTTTGCCTTCGATCCGCAACGACCGCAATCGTCACAGATCGAGACCGTCAGTTGATCCAAATACCCTTGCCAGCCACTGCTAAAAACTAAAAAAGCCTCCTTCTGACATTTCCGTCATCTGTTTTCTGATCTCCGTCTCCTGTCCTCTGTCTACCGTCCTCTACCTTCTGTCTTCTGACTTCTGTTCTCTGTCTTCTGACTTCTGTTCTCTGCGTGCCGCGGGGAAGACGGGTCTTCTGACTTCTGTCCTCTGTCTTCTGACTTCTGTCCTCTGTCTTCTGACTTCTGTCCTCTGTCTTCTGTGCTAGAATCCGTCAACCTGATTGGGAAAGTAATCTTCCAGCGTTCCCTCCCGGTAGACATCGGCCGTTCCGCAGTGCAGGCAGCCGCCGAACATGACGACATCGTAGAACGGTACCGGAATCACTTCGATTCCGTGTTTTTCCAATTCCTCGATCATCGGCGTCTCACTGGCTTCCACACAAACCGTGTTGGGATCGATCACCAGAAAGTTCATATTCAGCCAGATGCTGCAGTAGCACAGCGGCCGCTTTTCGGTTAGAACCGATTTAGGCGCCCAGATAACCTCCCAGTCATTCTTTTCAAGCAGTTCCATGACTTTGGGCGTCAAAGTGGGCCGGGCCGGGTTGCAGATCACCAGCCCCGGCCGGATCGGCACCAGGGTGGAGTCCATGTGCCAGGGCTGCAGTTCCTTGTAGCGGACTTTATGGACGCGGTGGTTGGAAAAATGCTGGGTCAGCCATCGGATACCGGCGTCGTTGGTTACCATCGAGTACTGCACAAACAAGTCCTTGCCAAACCGCACGATGTCGGCTGCGTCAAACAGGGGTTCGACTTCGGTCACGATCCAGTCGCTGGCTTCCGACTTCGCCCATTGCTCTTCTTCACTGAGTTGATTCCAGTTTTTGTGCCAGTCTTTTTTGTAGGTGTTTTCAGTCAACCGCGGTTTGGGCGCGGCCTCCCAGCGAAAATTGGGATCTTCAGCGTAGTATTTTTCCAGCACCGGCCGGTAGGCAAGGTACTCAAACCAGCGGCTGCGATGGGACATGGTGGCTTCCAGGATTTCGTTGCCCACGGTCAGCAGGACGTCCCGCGGCGGCATGCATCCCAGCATGGACTCCTGCTTCCATTCCGGGGTTTGGATTGCCTGGCTCCAATCCAGCGGCTCCGGCCGATCGACTCGTATGCCCCGATTTTTGAGAATGCCGGCAAAATTGTCAAGCTGCTCGACAGCCCGGGCAACCCGTTCCTCCGGCATGGGCCCCCAGTTCGGGTAAGGGAATCCGTCCTTGGCGAAATCCCGGTAGACGGCCGGTTCCGGTGCCTGCAGCATGCCGTTCTCCGCCCGGCCAACGATTACATGTTTCAACGGATCCCATTCATTCCACGAACTGACTATCGTTTTACTCTCATTTTCCATAACGACCTCCATTATTTGCCTTGCATTAATAAAGCCCGGGTAGGTAACCCGCCCGCGATTCGTTTCATATTTTGATTAGACGAAACTATAGTGAATAGATTTCTATTGCAATCCTCAAAGATTAACTATAAATTAGCTATATTGAATGACTAAATACGGTGAAAGTTATTGGTATTTATTTACATATGAAGCTGTGCAGAGTAACGCAAACGAGGTAAAAATGCCCATCTATAATCAAATTGCGAGATCCAGCCAAACCACTCCGATCGAGGATCCGGTCCGCATAGAATATCAGGAGCAAAATGAGTTTATATGCATATTCAGAAAAAATTTCAAGATCGCATATGCCAGCCCTTCCCTGTGCAATTATTTCAAACGCAAACCGGACAAGCTGATCGGGAAAAATTTCCTGGACAGCATCTTCAAAAACGAACGTCGAGCAATTGGCGAGCAGCTTTCGATGCTGGATCCTGACAACCCGGTACTGACCATTGAGTGTCGCTTAAAAGGTTCAAAAAAACCTCTGATATGGCAAAAATGGACCTTTTGGGCGGTTTTCGAGAATGCCGGCCGTTTTAAAGAATATCGGGCCATCGGCCGGGATATTTCCCAACGCCGAAAAGCCGAAGACGATCTTCAATACGCCAAAAGCCTATACCAGTCGATCGTCGAAGACCAAATGGAGCTGGTTACGCGCTACCTGCCCGACTGCACGCTCACATTTACTAATGAATCTTACTGCAACCATTTCGACGAGAAGCGCCATGAAATCATCGGCAACACTTTTTTGCACCACATGAGTGCGGAAGATCAAAAGCAGCTTTTTCATTTTATTGAGGCGGCAACCCCGGAAAACAATCTCTTCAGCCGAATCCAGCATGAAACCAGGGAAGACGGCAAAACCATCTGGGTCGAGTGGCGCAGGCGGGCACTGTTTGATGATTCGGGGAAAATCCGGGAGATCCAGTCCATTGGCAGGGATATCACCGACCTCAAGAAGGCGGAAGATGCCCTGCGATCGTCAGAAGAAGCGCTGCGGAGAAAAAATGAAGAACTGGAAAGGAAAAATACCGCCTTGATCGAGGTCCTGGAACAAATCGAGTATCAGAAAAATCAGATTAAAAATGATGTCATCACGAACATCGATGAGCTGCTGTTTCCGATTCTGGAGCAAATGGCGATGCGGGACGCTAAATCAAACCGGGAGGATATCGACCTGCTAAGGCGATCCCTCAATAATTTGGCGACTTCGTTCGGACGTAAAATTACGCACAAGAGTTTAAGATTGAGCCCGCGTGAAATCCAGATCAGCAACATGGTAAAGCAGGGCCTGACCAGCAAGGAGATCGCCAGTGTGTTGAATATTTCGGTTCACACGGTGGGCCGCCATCGCCACAGCATCCGCAAAAAGATCAACATCACCCATAAGGATCGGAATTTGAATACCTATTTGCAGAGCCTTTGAGAGATAGGTTTCAGGTGTCAGAGGACTGGGGACTGAGGTCAGAGGACTGAGGACTGAGGACTGAGGTCAGAGGTCAGAGAACAGAGAAAAGATGTCAGAGGGCAGATGACAGATAGGTGTTCCTGCACCCTCAACCTACCACCTCTTATGAAACTGGTACCATTACGAGAGATAGATGCTGGGCAGGTGAGCGAGCCCGAAGGGTGAAGCTCGCTCGCCTGCCCAACTCTATAACTCGGGCGGTCACTGTAAATTTTTTGGGTAGCCAGAGATAT
>Ga0209786_1000361_pt1 | contig 17410 bp, 17 predicted proteins | sample WorMetilvaeELBA2_FD_187405 | JGI IMG/M metagenome (GOLD analysis project Ga0209786, IMG submission 187405) | Marine gutless worms symbiont microbial communities from Max Planck institute for Marine Microbiology, Germany - Olavius ilvae ELBA.2... ...
CCGTTCGACAAAAAGCTCACGACAGGCCGTTCGACAAAAAGCTCACGACAGGCCGTTCGACAAAAAGCTCACGACAGGCCGTTCGACAAAAAGCTCACGACAGGCCGTTCGACAAAAAGCTCACGACAGGCCGTTCGACAAAAAGCTCACGACAGGCCGTTCGACAAAAAGCTCACGACAGGCAGAATACATTCCTTCGACACTTGTCCGCCGGAGGAGGATTCGACATTCATTATTCGATATTCGATATTCGCTTTTTCAAAGTTTTTTTTCGATTAGACCGGCATTTTTTTGGCCGGCGGCAGCGCTGACACCTGAACACTGCTGGTAAAAGTTGCCACTTTCAATTTACCTCGGGTGGATGTGAGCATGAGCTCAACCCGCTACACTGAAGCTGCTGTTGCGGTTAATTTCCCGGTTGCGATGAAATGCAGCCATATCGATACTGATTCCCAGATGAGGCAGTTTATGTTGCAGCGGCCGGGCATCGTGATCGTAGCCGTTTTCCACTTTCTGAATCAGTTCCGCCATCATGACTCCCGCCGGGGGCGCGGTTTTGAACTGATTGCCGCTGCTTCCGATGGCCTGATAATAGCCTGCCAAATCCGATTTATCGTAAATCGGAATCCAGTCATCACTGACGTCGTAGAGATCTACGATCCCGGTGGGCTTTTGCGGGATCGTCAAATCCGGAAACCGCCGCGCCAGACGATATACCTGAGCCTTCCACTGGCTTTGACTTACCTCGCGGTCGAAATCATCCGGATCGACCCACTCTTTGGGATCACACTCCGGGTCGACCGATCCGGTCAGCATCATATCACCTGCTTCCGGCCGGTAGTAGGCGCCCACGTCAGCATCACTGGTGTGAAAGCCCTCCGCCTCCGGTTTGTACCCCTCCGGCGGCGGAACCACATGCACCTCGTGTCTGAGCGCGCGGGTTTTAATGCGGTTGCTTTCCGCGATGCCGGCCATGGCTGATATTTTATAGGAATGGGGGCCGCTCACGTTGACCAGGATCGGTGCGTCGATCTGGGTCCCGTCGGCCAAGGTCACGCCCTGCACCCGTTGGCCGGCGCGACGGATTGCCGCCACGCGCGCATTGTACCGAAACTGCGCCCCCCTGGCTTTGGCGGCACATTCCACATTTTGGGTCGCCAGTTGCGGATCCGGCACGTAACCCGAATCCGGGGTGTAACCGGCGCCGTCCAGCCATTCATCGGAATCGGTGAAAAATTCGGGGTCATCCGGACGGCGCGGCGGATAATAAGAATGAAAATCCGCCACCGGAACCCGCTGCTGGAGCGTCTCCAAATCCCATTCTTCATAGGGCACGCCGACCTCGTCGAAATTGGCTCTAATCTTGTCCCAGTTGAGAACCCGGTTTTTAACGAATACGGTTCCCGTTTGATTATAGCGGGCCATGCCGCGCGGGTCGGGGACGCCGATATATTCCGGCCAGTTCTGCCAGTACCAGGCACTTTCATAGGCCAGGGCGCAACCATCACGCGTTGAGTAGTAAAAGCGGACATTGCCACAGGAATTACTGGTAGACCCGGCACCCGCCGCCGGCTGGAAATCCACATTCAAGGTCCGAAAACCGGCTATACTCATTTCGTAAGCTATGCAGCATCCAATGATCCCGGCACCGATAATCAACACATCAGGTTTATTGGACATGTTTGTTCCTCCATTCAATTGAAAAAGTTATTGGTTATCAATTATTCGTTACTGGAGAGGGCTATTTTTGGGGCGCCCCCTGTTGGTGCGTTTGTAGAACAAGTTCGCCTTATCCGCGAAACGATCGTATCGGTCGAGGCAATGGACAGCCTGCTCGGGATAGCGTTCGGCCAATTCGGTACAAAGGGCATTGATGAGGGTCAACGGTGCGGCATAGGCATCCACATAACCCGGGATGCCCACATGAATGTGATATATGATTTCACCCAGGCGGCTGATGGGGGAGAGATGACTGTCGGTAATGCTGACGATTCGGGCGCCTGTGGCGGCCACCTGCTCTCCCAATCTCAGGGTTTGAGCAGGGTAACGTGGAAATGCCACGAGGAAGGCGACCGATTTTGAGCTCAGGCGCATGATCCTGGCACATGAGGTGTGATTCTCGGAGCGAATAACGTCTACCTGGGGTAGGATCTTGGATAACATATAACCGAAATGCTCTGCCAGGCTGGCCGAGGCCAGGCAGCCGACAATGGCGACCCGATCTGCCCGGATCAGCAGTTCGACCGTGCGGTTGAAGTCTTCGATCTTAATACTTTCGGCCAGTCGGTTTAAATTCTCCATCTCATGGGCCAATATGCGGGGGAATTCCGGCCGGTGTTGATTCTGCTCGGCCATTGGCGTTGCTTTATGGAGTTGGTGCCGGGCCAGCTTGAAACGACCTGCCGTGCTCATCTGGCTGTGAATGAGCTGCTGCGCCTCCTTGGTCAGCTGTGTGTAGCCGCTGTAGCCGATCAGGCTGCAGAAGCGTACGATGGTTGCCTCACTGACCCGGGCCGCTTTCGCCAATTCGACGATGGTCATAAACAAAACCGATTCGGGGTTTTGAAGGATATAATCGGCCAGGAGGTGCTGCGTCGGTGTGAACTGATCCACTTTGGCTTTAATCGCCCTCATAAAATCCGATTTTTCAGGCATTGAATCAGTTTTGCTTAGCGTTTTTTCCTTGTGCATCATGCGAATTGTATCCAAATTTTAGAAGATGACTGCAACGCCGGCATTATCGCTCCAGGTGACGCCATCCGCCGTCTGCCGTGCGACCCGGACCATAAAAGAGCCCGCGTTTCGTCAGGTCGTTGATCCAGTAGTGCTCAAACTGCTGATCTCCGGAATCGAAAGCCCGACGCATGCGTTCAAGTATCTGATCCGATTGTGTTTGGGACAAAATTCGGCGTCGCAGGGCGCGGCGGAAAAGAATGCGGTCGCTGACCACCTGCGCCGGCAAATCGTAGATTTGCGACCAGCGCATCACCCGGGCGACGTAATCCCGAATGACCTCGATCTTCTCTGCGGGCGTAAATGGTGCCCGCCCGTAGATACCGCTCATAATCGAGTACGCCACACCGGTCACACCGCCGGCGCCAATCCCTTCATAGGGTACCACGGGCAACCCCGCAGCATGGTATTTCCACGGGCCTTCAACCTGATCGGGAAACAAATTATTGGCCGGCCCCCCGATCATTCTGATGCCGGCGTCCTTCAGGCGGGTTAGATTTTCACTGCTGAGAATATCACGCAGGGCGCAGGGAACAAACAGATCCGCCTGAGCATCGTAGATTGTGTCAAGATCTTCTAAGAAACCGGCCTGGCCTGAGGCAAAAGCGCTGTCATGTTCGGTCCGAAATCGCCGGCGCGTGTCGGCATCGGCTTCGGTAAGCACCAGCTTGGAACCGGCCCTGAGTATCAGCTGGGCCATGCGGTACCCGACTTCGCCGATGCCTTGCAGGGAAATGGTCAAATCGCTGAGTCCGGGAGCGCCATCCAAGGCTTTGGCCATGGCCTGCAGACCGGCAAAGGCGGCATCGGCGGTAATGAACGCCGAAGGGATTCCCTGGCTATAAACCCCCAGGGGTACCAGGCAGGTGGGTGCAACCGGCAAGGCCCACGTTTTGAGCTGGGCGATGGAAAGCCCCAGATCGGCACTGGTAATAATGATGCCCATGCGCTCATAGGCTGAGAACAACGACCGCAACACCGGACCAACCTTTTTGTAATCGCCATAGACCGCGATTTTATTGCCCGCGCACGGAGTGCCCACAACCTGAATTTTCATGGCCACCGCCAATGACATGTCCAGGGCATCATTCAAGGCCGCTTCTGGTGAGGGATAATCAATCCAACGGATGCCGCCCGGCCCGAAGATACGGAAGCGAGCGTCAGCTCCCTCTATATGAGCGTAGCTGAATATGGAGGTATAGGCCGTGAATCCCAAAGCTTGATTTTCAACCACAAACAGGTGGGTATGCGCTCTCCAGTGGGATTGGCAGCCTGCCGGCAGGGCGCTGGGATGGCATATCCAGTTAACGCGCGTGCCGTCCGGCATGTCGAGCAGGTGCCGACTGGCGGGTCCGTCGGGCAGGGGTGGGGCGGGTACCTCTAAAACGCTGGGCGGATGAGGTTGAGTCAATAGATCGCGTGCCTGCTCGATGCTGAGTTTGTGCGGGAAAAAATAAAGGCGGTCGCGCTCTCTGAACCAGCCCTGTGTTTGCGCTTCAAAACCGAAGGCCGTCCGGCAAAAATCGAGATCTTCCGAACGGTTTTGATCGAGGGGGATTAATTTTCCTAGGTGCGTTTCAATGACCTGGTCCGGCATCAGGGCTCCTTTACGGGTAAAAATATCGTGAAATGATTGCGAATTTCATTCTCGGCGGCTTTGGCGATTTTGGGTTCAAATGGCTGTCCCAGGATTGCCCGTGCCATCTCGCGGGCCCGTTCACGTGTGCTTTTCGAGCCGTGCTCTTCCCACTGTCGCCGCAGGCCTTTGTCACTCAAACCGTTGCCTTCGAAATACTCGCTGCGCATGTGCTTGAGCGTGTGCTCGGACACCAGATAATGCCCCCCCCGGCCCCACTTCGGCAATGGCCTCCATTGCCATATGATCGTCGTCAATGGGGATGCCCTCGAGCATTCGGCAGGCTTGACCGATGATTTCGTCATCAATGATGTATTGTTCATAGGCAATACACAGCATCGACTCCAACATCCCGGCCGCATGGTGAACGTAATTACATCCGCCCATGACATTCAGGGCCGTGGTAAATGCCTTTTCCCAGCCGGCCTGAGTATCCGGGATTTTGGAATCGCTGAGACCTGAGCTGGAATAATTGGGCACCCGGATATGGCGCGCCAGCTGATGGATCGCCGCCATCATCATGCCGACTTCCACCGATCCCCCCTGGTATCCCAGGGTCTTCATGTCGGCCATGGCCGGCAAGCCGCCATACAGCACAGGGGCCCCCGGGACGGTGAGCTGATGAACGCTGATGCCCGCCATCACCTCAGCGTGGGTTTGAATCAGGGTGCCGGCCATGGTCATCGGCGACGTCGACCCGCTCATGGGGGCGCTGGTGACGGTGGTGGGCACCCCTAATTTCGCGGCCTGGCGTACATTTTTGGTGGATTGGGTGCAAAATTTCAACGGGCTGATGAGCATGCAGGCGCTTATCGAAAAGAGCGGCCGGGCTCTTAGCTGTGCGTCGCCACCGGCGATCTGAGCCACCATTTTGAAAGCCTCGCGCAAACCGGCATCCGAGTTGCACCCCAGCATGCAGTGTTTGGTGGTGCCCATCATGGCCGCAAAAAGGCCGTTTATGTCATAATGCTCGACAGGAACATCATGGGGCACACAGCAATGCTGGAAGAAATGGATATGCTCCATCTCCTGTGTAATACGGGCAACGTTGGTAAGATCCTGGAGCATGGTCTGGCGCACTTCACCGGTTTCGAGATCAACAATACGAATGGCCGTGCCGCCGGTGCCGCAGTAGACGCGATCCTGACCAAGGTGCAGATCGTTTTGCCCATCGCGGCTGTACAAGGTGAATTCCCCGGGTGCGCGAGCAACCGTTTTCAACACCAGATCGCGCGGGAAATAAATCCGGCGCCGGGTTTTATCGATTCGGCAGCCGGCCTCGCTAACCAAATCAAGCATATCTTCCAAACCATCTTCATAGGTTATACCGATTTTTTCGAGGACTTCCAAAGCCTTGTCGTGTAGTAGTTCAACTTCGGCTTTTGATAGAGGTTGGTAAAGACCGCCGGAATGTCCGCCACTGCTCATGATTAAGCTCCTTTATTTTCTTACAACATGTTGTCGGAAAAAAGGCCTTAAGGGTCTATTTGAAGAGTTTAAATTTTTCAAATACGAAAATATGAAAATTATTTTTCATTGTCAATATTTTTTTGCTTTTTTTTTAAAATCAGTTAAATTGCTCAAACCTGGTATCGGCGACATTCCGGAGCAGGTTCTCGGCAGCCGCAGCGGCGATGTTTTGATCGCGATAAGCTTTAGACGTTACACGCGCGAAACCCTTGACATCGCCCAAAAGGTGAAAAACAAGGGAGTCGATCTGATTGCAATTACCAACTCCGCGGTATCCCCGTTGGCCATGATGGCCGATATAAGGCTGAGCGTTAAGACGGAGATCCCGACTTATATTAATCCTTTACGGCACCGATGAGTTTGCTTAATGCATTAATTACCGCGATTGCCTTGAAAAAGAGGAAAGCGGCCGTGCCGGCTTTAAAACGACTTGAAGAAGAGTTCGATGAATATAAAACGTACCTTAAATGAGGAGGCTTTGAATGGAGTATACCGCGATTGAATATATACTAAAGGACAACATTGGTATCATCCGACTGAATCGGCCCCATCGAATGAATGCCGTGATCGAAGAGATGTATATCGAAATTCAGCATGCCTTGAAAGCGGCAGAAGATGACGCAGCCGTGCGGGCGGTAATTTTAACCGGGTCGCAATTGGAAAAGAACGGCAAGGTCAAGCAAGCTTTTTGCGCCGGCGCCGACCTGAAAAAACACGCCGAAGGCGATCGCACCGAAGCTCAAAAAAGAAAATACATCATGCTCGGGCAATACGCCACCAAAGCGCTGTATGATTTCCCGAAACCAACTATTGCTGTCATCAACGGCCCGGCCCGGGGAGCCGGGGTTGAGATGGCGTTGAATTGTGATTTTGTTTTCATTGCCCAAGACGCCACTTTGGCACTCACCGAAACGAGTCTGGGCACCTTTATCGGCGGAGCGATTACCTACAATCTGGTCAGGATGGTCGGTCTCCAAGCCGCCAAAGAAATCGTCTACACCGGCACCGTTATCGACGGCAAAAAGGCCGTCGCGCTAGGGTTGGCCATCAGATCCTACCCGATCGAAGATCTTTTGGGGGAGGCTGAAGCATTTGCCGAATTGCTTGCAACCCGGGCGCCGATCTCCCTGCGTTGGGCTAAAAAAAGGCTTCAGCAAATGTATGGTTTCGACCATGATACGGTTTTACTGCTGGAAGCGGATGCAGTTTTTTCCTGTATGAACACGGAAGATTGGCATGAGGGAATCCGGTCGTTTAACGAAGGCCGGGCGCCCAAGTTTAAAGGAGTGTGAACGAGATGAGTTTGAATCGTGTTTTGGATGCCAAATCCGTCGTCATCGTCGGCGCCTCCCAGGATGTCACTAAAAGAGGGTATCAAGCTGTTAAAACCCTTATATCTGATAAATATGAGGGCAAGATCTATCTGGTCAATCCGCGCGGTGAAACCATTCTTGGCCGAACCTGCTACAAGAGTGTTTTGGAAATTAATGATTCTATTGACCTGGCACTCATTACCACCCCTGCCAAATTGAAGCGTGTCCTGCCATACACCGCATCTGTTTTTAATCCGGTATTGGCCACCAAGGAAGGCCCGGTTGTGGCAGATGCAAGAATTCTTGTTAAGAAAACGTGATTGCTAGCTTGTGGTTTCGATTGGCGCGGCAGGGGGGGCAAATTGGGAGATCGGGATGGGACTGCCGTAAAAAAAACCCTGGGCATAGTCAAATCCCAGTTGGCGGCAGGTTTCACCCTCTTCGCTGCATTCAATTCCCTCGGCAATCGTGGCAGTTCCGAGATCGCGGGCCATATTCAAAAACGTGACGATTAATTGGTGCAAGCGCTTGGGTGCCAGATGAATCTTGCGAATTAAAGAAATATCGAATTTGAGATAATCCGGCGGGAATTTCGCCAGCTCGACCAGCCGGCTCTGCCCCACGCCGAAATCGTCGTAAGCCAGACCGATATGGAGATTTTGCAATATTGATTGCAAACTTTTCATCCGATTCATACTGGTGATGGCTTTTTCGTTAATTTCCAGGACAAGATTCGTAGAACCTGCAAGCTTGCGAATTTTAGCGAGAGACAGCTCAAGCATCCCAATATCGATCAGCTCCATGGGATGGGTGTTGACAAATAGGGAGGCCGATTCAGGCAAATCACGGGCTTGGCCCACGCCTTCTTCCCGAAAGAGGGCACTCAGTTCGGCTTCCATATTCAACGATACCGCGATATCGAAAATATGGTCCGGGTTTTCCGGTAAATCCTCATTGCCGGGGAGACGCCCCAGAATTTCATAGCCCTTGATACTTTTGTCGGAAAACCTGAGGATGGGTTGATAATGAGGCACGACGGCCCGATCATGAATCATTTTTTTAAATGGAGCGGCGTAATCCTGCAAGTGGTCGGGCAGCAGGCCAGGCTTATCCATGTGCACGGTTTTGTTGCTGTCGAAATCATTATCGGAAGGTTTAACGTCATCCATGGGCAAAACGCAGAAGCCGACTTTGCCGAAATGAAGGATATCGCCATTTGTCAGCGACTCTGATTCAGTGATCTGTTTGCCGTTCAAAAATGTACCATTGGTACTGCCGGAATCGTGAACCCAGAGAATTTCGCCGCTGACATTGATTTGGGCATGGTGTCTGGAGACGCCGTCGGATTCCAGCGTCAGGTGGCAACTCTTGTCCCGGCCGATGGTGAAGGGCACCGGGTCGATTGGAAAAACCCACTTGTTATTCGGATCAGAAGTGCTTTCGAGATACCATTTGGCTATTTGAGTTTTATTTTTTAAATCCATTCAAGGTTTCTCAGCGTTATATGCAAATGAAAATTGCTGAATCAAAATGTATTATACGATAGAAGCCTTCAGGATGGCAACTTGTTTATTGGGTATTGGATTATTCGATTGCGGAATGCGGATTTCAGATTGCGGATTAAAAAGGCCAGTATTCGGCGTTCGGCAAAAGAAAGGTTTAAGGTATAGGGTGTAGGGTTTAGGGTATAGGGTATTCGGTTTTCGGTATTGGGTATTGGACGCTTGATGCTGGATGCTCGTTGCTGGATACTCGATACCGGATACCAGATGCCGGTTACTGATCACTGACGACTGATTACTGATCACTGATCACTGATGCCTGATAACTGATAACTGATAACTGATGCCTGATCACTGATGCCTGATAACTGATAACTGATGCCTGATCACTGAAAACCGATCACTGAATGCTGGCATTTTTGTGCATGGGCCGGCTGGGAAGGAGGCAATAAAAATCCGACCCTTAACTGGCACCTAGTCGGATTCAGTAGATGATAATAATATAACTTCCTAAATTAAATTATAATAGAAACGTATATCGATTAAACCGCAGTGGCTGTTTGTTTGCAGGCCGGTCCACTAATCTGATTTCTTGCCGCTTTTTGATCCTTTGGATGAATATCCGTCGGCGTACCAGCCGCCGCCTTTTAATTCAAAGGAACACTGTGACATAATTTTCTTGGCTCTTTTGTTGCACTTGGAACACTTGGTGCTCTTGGTTCCCATTTTTACGAGTTCTTCCGTAATATGTCCATCCGAGCATTCAAATTCGTAAAACGGCATATTTTTCCTCCTGAAACTGATCGGCCACCGGCGAATCAGATTTTTGGATTTCTTGAAGGCTAAAAACTTCTTTAAAATCTAAAACCGATAAAATATTATTAGCCACGAATTAGCACGAATATTCACGAATCAGCAAAATAATCAATAGCGAGGGCACGCCTGCCAAACAAATTAATTTCGTGAAAATTCGTGTCAATTCGTGGCATTTAAAAAATCGAAATTGTTACAAAACCAATAAATAATAAAAGGGTTTAATTTTTTTGAGGCAAATTTACTCATTATTTCCAATTTGTCAAGAGGTTGTAAAATTTCTTGACAGAACTGCTGTCCACAATGTAGAAATTATAAATATTTTCAGATATTAAGGGCGTAGCTCCAAAATATTGCCAAGCAGCGGGGTGCTGGAGGAGCGGTGCGTCGGGTATAATTCGGACCGAGGGGTACATGATTAAGGAATTTATAGCTAAAAATCGAATGATGGTAGGGCGAATTAGAACCAATGAACATACCACGATGGCGGTACTGGCCGTAATTGTCGGCTTGGCTGCCGGATTTGGTGCGGTTGGTTTTCGGCACTTAATCGATTTTTTTCAATCAATTGCCTATGGATCTTCCGATGAACTGCTCGAGGTGGTTGCGACAATCCCCTGGAATATTAAAATTTGGATTCCGGCCCTGGGAGGACTGATAGTTGGTCCGCTGGTCTATTTTCTGGCCAGGGAGGCCAAGGGACACGGCGTGCCCGAAGTGATGGAAGCCGTGGCTTTAAAAAGCGGTATTATCAGAAAAAGGGTGGTGGTTGTAAAATCTCTGGCTTCAGCCATCAGTATCAGCACCGGCGGGTCCGTCGGCCGCGAAGGGCCGATTGTTCAAATCGGCTCCGCCATCGGATCAACTTTGGGCCAGGCGTTGAAGGTCTCCCCGGATAGGATGCGGGCATTGGTCGGGTGCGGGGCCGCCGCCGGCATCGCAGCCACCTTCAATGCTCCGATTGCCGGGTCCATGTTTGCCTTGGAGGTTATCCTGGGAGATTTCGGACTGGCCACGTTCAGCCCCATTGTGATTTCATCGGTGGTGGCGACCGTCGTTTCACGTGCTTATCTCGGGGATACGCCGGCCTTTATTGTCCCGGCTTACGAGCTCGTCAGCGCCTGGGAATTACCGATGTACCTGGTACTCGGTGTTTTTTGTGCGGTGGTAGGGGTAACTTTTATCAAAACCCTCTACAAGGTTGAGGATGCATTCGACAGCCTCAAATTTCCCGAGTATCTCAAAGCTGTCTTGGGCGGCATGCTTCTGGGCCTTCTCGGGTTGGTGTTTCCGCAGGTTCTGGGAGTCGGCTATGGCGCCATGGATGCGGCACTGATGCAGCAAATCGCCTGGTGGCTGATGCTGGTGCTGGTGATTGTCAAGGTTTTCGCCACATCCATCACGATTGGTTCGGGTGGGTCCGGGGGTATTTTCGCACCATCCCTGTTTCTGGGGGCGATGGCCGGCGGTTTTTTCGGGATGGCCGTGCATACGCTGTTTCCAACGGTCACGGCATCCCACGGTGCCTACAGTATCGTCGGCATGGGCGCCGTCGTCGCCGCCACCACCCATGGGCCCCTGGCTGCCATTTTGATTCTTTTCGAAATGACAGGCGATTACAAAATTATCCTGCCGCTCATGTTCGCCTGCATTGTCGGTATCATTACCAGCAGTCAGTTGCTGAAAGATTCAATTTACACACTGAAATTGGCCCGGCGCGGGATCGACATCAAAGAAGGCAAAGAAGTCAATATATTGAAATCCATCCAAGTCAGAGAAATCATGAGCCAGAAGGTGGAAACCATCCCCGAAGGGTGGCTCTTGGAAAGAATGACCGATAAAATTTCGAAAAGTAAATTCAACAGTTTCCCGGTGCTCGATTCCGACAATAAGCTTTGCGGAATTCTATCCTTCAATGATTACAGTGACGCCATATTTGATGAAGATCTCAAGCATCTGGTGGTAGCCAAAGACCTGGCGACCCCCACGGTGGTGACGGTTTCGACGCACGACAACCTGTATGCCGCGCTGGAAAAAATAAGCCGCAAAGATTTTGCAACCCTGCCGGTGGTGTCCGCAAACGATCCCGGCGAGTTGGTCGGAATTATCAGCCGGCGAGATATCATCGGGGCCTACGACAAAGCGGTGCTCAAAAAATCACTGTTTAAAAATTAAACCTCTCTGAAAACTAGATCGATTTGAGGCGCAAGTTGTGCATTCCAAATTGAGTCCATCTATGTTCGGTGATTGGACGGTTTAATTTTTATATGATGTGCTTATCTTTTAGTTCATCTGGTAGAAATATGATCCGCAAATAAAGGCAGTGGACGGGGTCATTGTATGTTTAGGTGCATTACGAGTGCCAAGATATGCTTTGTATGGCCAAAATTGTTTGGTAGTTGTTGAACCGGCCGCTTTTCAGAACACCAGCGGGCTGATGGTTGATTCCCGCTCTAACAGACCTGCTGCGACCAAAAAGCAGCTAGATGTAGCGAGTGATCCAGTTATGGAACGAGTCGGCACCGGCGATATTCGTTGTTTGCGAGTTCCGGCGGACGAACCGGGCGCAGAAGACGGTACGGCCGTTATCGAAAAAGAGGAAGAGGAACAGGCGCCTGAAGAGGAAGAATACATCGTATGCCGCCAGTGCCGCCAGGCAATCACCCGGCCGATCGATCGTCGTTCCATCCAGGGAGCCCATCGCCACACCTTTGCCAACCCTCATGGAATCGTCTTTGAGATCGGTTGCTTTGACAACGTCATCGGATGCGGCTACGCTGGAGGCGCCTCAGATGAGTTTACCTGGTTTGCCGGTTATCGCTGGCGGGTGTGTTATTGCACGATGTGCCTGACCCACCTGGGTTGGCGTTTCAGTTCGACCGGCGGCCATAGTTTTCATGGATTGATAGTGGATCGACTCATCGAACCGGGGTGATTAACCTGGGAGGATAACGTCGATGGTAATGCGAAACCTGTTGCATCAATAGGTTGTTTAAGACAATAAAATTCCAAATATCAAGCACCAAATTACAAATAAATCTCAATTTTCAATAACCAATGACCAAAACTTTTAAAAATGATGTATCCCATCTCGTCGCAAGCTTTTGTCTACCGATGATAGTTCCATTGGAGGATTTTGCAGATGAATTTTGTGTTTAGAATTTTGAATTTGGATAATTGGAATTTGTTTGGGATTTGAATTTTGGGGTTTGGAATTTTCATGTTTCTTTTTAATCAAGTAATTATAACGAAACATTAAATCTACTGATTTAAGTAATGGAGGAAGACAATTTGGCTGAAATAAAAAGCACCCTGGACCTGGTGATGGAAAGGACTAAGAATCTGACACTCAGCTCCGAGGAAAAGCAGGCCCAAAAAGATAAAGAAACAGCCAACCGCATCAAGGGGTTGGTGCAAAAACTTCAGGACGGATTGTTAGCTGCCGGCCAGTTCAGCGAGGAATACGGGGAATTGATAAAAGAATCCGACTTGTCGGACGACAGCCTGTTGGTCAGGGATATCCTAACCCGCCTGGATCCCGACCATGACAATCAGGTCCTGTTGGAAACCCTGGAAGAATGCTGCCGTCTCGACACTGCAGCGATTCGATCCATTATCAGTGACTATCACGCTGCCGCTGACCGGGCGGCCGAAAAGCGAATGGGCCACATCAAAGAAGAGCTTGCAGATAAACACTCCATAGCAGGAAGCGCGGTCATTCCCAATCTCGAAGCAGACAGCCAATGGCAGCAGGAAACTCAGGAAATGCAAAGGCAATTTGAGGAAAGCTTGCGCAAAGCGTCTGAAATGACGAATGGCGAATGACGAATGGCGAATTAATCGATTGCGGAATGCGGAATGCGGATTTAAAAATCAGGTCTTCGGCGTTCGGCGCACGGTGTTCGGTAAAAGAGAGGTGTAAGGTTTAGGGTAGAAGGAAAATGCCGCTGTTCGGCCTTCGGTGTTCGGTAAATGATATAAACGAATAACATCAGTTTTTTCCGACTTTGTCTCGCCTGCCGTTCGACAGGCTCTGGCCCCGAGCATGTCGAGGGGAGCTTGTCGAAGGCCGCATTCCACCTTCCGACTCGTGTTGTCTGACCTCTGCCTAACGCATTGACAATCCGCAATCTGCATTCCGAAATCCGCAATCGAATCCCTCTGTCTTCTACTCTATATATACGCAAAATAGAACGATTCGACATCTGCAAAATTCTTGGCTACATTTTCGGTGCCGGATATGACGTCGCCATGCCCCGAAAGCAGCCACTCCACATCCAGGTCCGCAAGCCCTTTGATGCTGCCTTTGATCTGCGATCCGTCTCCGCCGGGAAGATCCGTGCGGCCGACGCCTTCCTTGAAGATAAGATCACCGGTGAAAAGTGCCTTTTGCGCCGGCCAATACACCGATACCGAGCCGGGCGAATGACCCGGTGTGTGAATAATTTCCAGCTCCAGCCCCTTCACGCTAAGGGTTCCTTCCCCCAGAAAAAAATCCGGCTGAAATTCCTCGATATCGATGCCATAGGCGGCACTCATCTGCTTTCCGATCGTAGCCGCCCACTGCCATTCCGTCTCATGCAAGGTAAACGGGGTCGTCGTGTTCCTGACCATGGGAACCGCTTCTATATGATCCGGATGGGCGTGAGTGCAGATAACCAAATCAAGATCATTGACGCTCAGTTCCAGTTGCTCCAATCCCCGCTGCACATGCTCAAAGTGTGCGCGATGGCCCGGGTCAATCAATACACGGGCGGGGCCATCGATTAGATAAGCGTTGCAATTGTTGGTGGTCATGGATTGCCAGAGAAAGGCATGCAGATTGTCGGTTAGTTTCATCACAGGGTGTCCTTCCTAAATTTATTCATAAAATTGCCGATATCATTATAATACGGATTGAGGAATTGAGGGATTATGGAATTGAGGAATTGGGGATTTGAGTGAGCAGATAGAGAAAATACCTTCAATTCCAAAATTCCTGAATTCGCAATTCATGGTTTATTCCTGTTTCAATTCCTAAATTCCTCAATCCCTTAATTCCTCAATCCCTTAATTCCCAAATTACAATGATAAACATTTAATTTTGACATTAAACCACATATTTCAAGAAAGGCATTAAATGCGATGAAAAGATACTTGGGTTTACTGGCGGCATCGATATTGTTCTTGGCCACAGGCTGCACGGCGGCCCTGATCGGGGGCGCAGCCGGCGGGGGATATGCCGTCGCCACCGATGAGCGTCAGACCGATCGTATGATGGATGATTCGACCATTACATCCCGGATCAAAAGCGCCATGGTTAAGGATGACCTGGTTAAAGCGCACCGGGTCGATGTGGACACAGTCGAGGGTCACGTTACCTTAACCGGCGTGGTGCCGAGTCGCCGGGAATCACAGCGGGCGGTACAACTTGCCAGCCGTGAGCGTGGGGTGAAGAGCGTCCGCAATAACCTTCAGATCGGCGATAAAACCTGGGGGGAGTCCTTCAATGATACGTGGCTGGGCAGCAGAATTAAATCCAAACTCGTTGCAGAGCCTGAAATTCGGTCACTGAACATCGATGTCGACGTGCATAAAGGCGTCGTTACGCTAACCGGAGTCGTCGGCAGCAACTACCAGAAGAAAAGGGCCATGGCAATTGCCCGGGCCACCGAGGGAACCCGGCGGGTTGTGGATAATCTTAGAGTGAAAAAATGACGGGGTGCGGGGTACGGGTTACGGGTTGCGGGTTACGGGTTGCGGGGACGCACTATTCGTGCGAGGTAATAGCTGAAAGCTCAAAGTTTGTGGATGAGACCGATTTAATAGTTGCATGTTGCGGGATGCGAGGTGAACGAGTTGGCATTCGGCTTTCGGCATTCGGCGCACGGCTTTAGGCGAAGGATTTGGAGTGCGAAGTTTGGGACAGAGCACATAGGGCATAGGGCAAAGCGCATAGCGCGGATGGCGGGATGCGGGGTACGTTAAAAGGCGTTCGGCGCACGGTCTTAGGCGAAGGATTTGGATTGCGAGGTACGGGCAGCGGCCGGCGAGTTTCGGATTACGGGAGTCGTGAGTGTAGTGCAGGGAACAAAGTGCGTAAGACCTTGAGCAAGGAGCAGAGCGAATAGGGCACGGTGCTGGAGGGAAGATTCGAGGAACCGCAATAATCAGGTGCAATGACAAAGACCCGATCTTTCATGTTTCAAATCAAGACCCACCCAAATGGATCTGAAAAAACGCTGAGTTACGATAAGCCTACAGTATCTGAAAATTTAGAAGCGTCCTTTGGTTTCATTTAAATAGCAGTTACCCTAAATTCAGCCCTAACAATGGAGAAAAATGATATCTTGAATTTTTTGGACTGCCAATTCTTATCGATTAGTTGAAATATGTTAAAAACAAAATCCATAAATAGTTTTCGGAATGGAGGCCTACAACTTCCTTTCAAAAATATTTCTTTGAGTCGACTATTTTATTTTGCTTAATAATTGCGGATTGATATTTTCAACCTGGAATTGTTTTTTCTCAATCCCTTTGTTTATCGCCTTTTCAATATCTTTGGGGAAAAGCCTATTGATTTCTCCGGAATTCTGTATTGATTTAGCTAATTCGCAGATTATATTTCCACTCAACTTTTTTAAATCAATATGCAGTTTATTCACAGTTTGATCTGGGGTAGTGCCTTCTATTTCATCAAATTTAATATCAAGCTTCTTTATAATATCTGAGTCAAAAAGAGCGTAATCGACCTTAGCTAAGGATGTTCTGCCACAAGCTAATGCAACTAAAATACGAATTGCCGAGTTTTGTATGTTGTCTTCATCAACCTTGTAAACAGATATCTTATTTTCCGATGTTCTAAAATTTTTTAGGGCATCTGCTTGCAATCCGCCGAATTCTTCAGCAATTTGGCGATCAAGCCAGATTTTTTGATCAAGCATCCTGATCAACTTGGGCACTTTTTATCTCCTGCAGCTCATTGATAATTCTATTAAAATCCATTTTAAGGCTCTGATAGGGTTCCTTATCAATAGCCTTTTTGATATAAGGTATAGCATTTGGAGATTCTAAGTCATACAAAGCTAACCCAGTGCAATCCCTAATAAATGGCGAAGCGTGAGACAAAAATGGTATTAAGATTTGAAATCTAATTTGTTCCGTTTCATCATCATGTAAATTACCAAGAGTCCTGAGTGTTTCACATAACAAATCAGAATCAATTTTGTTTGAAGTTAACAATTCTGAAAGCATCTCGATTGCACGATCTTGGTAATTTCTTATTATATTTTCAATGGCAAAGGAGAATTTGCTTTTCATACCATCTTCAAATTGCTCATTTTTACCTACCTCGAAAATTATCCTAAATATCCTTGAGAGATCCTCTCTTAAATAATATTCATCACTTGTGCTTGAATCAAAAGGGCTATCGATTCTTATGGGAAATTCTGATAAAGTTGATGCAGTTGTTGCTGCTGTCCAAGTTCCAGATTCCAATATATTGGAAATTTTATAAGGCCAAAGATCCTCCTGAGACGGTGATTTTTCCCAATCCTTAGCGAGGCAAACATGAACTAATTTATCCTTTTCTGAATAAATACCACAGAAATCAGTATTTTCTTCAAATCCCGTAGTTCCTGATCCATCCGTTTCATATCGCCTATAAATTTTCTTTGCATTAGATGCTACATAATCGGCAGTATGATTATTCATCATTGGAATCATGGGATATCTCCTTCACTGGCGATCTCGATGCCTAAATCTATTAGTTCACAGAAGACATCTGTTAGAGACTCTTTTTTTATAACTGCTTGTTCATTTGGTACATTATTTATATCCCAGGTTCCGGACTCAAAAAAGATAAATAAATTATATCAAACAGTTACGGGATAAGTTTCTGAGACTACACTCTTTTCCGAAGCCTTAATTTTATTGACTTGAGAAGACATGAGACATTCCAATTT
>Ga0209786_1000363_pt1 | contig 17379 bp, 14 predicted proteins | sample WorMetilvaeELBA2_FD_187405 | JGI IMG/M metagenome (GOLD analysis project Ga0209786, IMG submission 187405) | Marine gutless worms symbiont microbial communities from Max Planck institute for Marine Microbiology, Germany - Olavius ilvae ELBA.2... ...
ATACACCGGACGACAACAAAGACCGCGGTAAAAATCGCAAATTTACGGTAAAAATCGCAAATTTTTGCTGTCCTCGTGTATTTACCGCCCCGGTGACGGATTTCCCGTGTAATTTTGTAAAAACTGTGGGATTTTAGAAAAACTGGAATAATGCCCCTACCAGATGGTCGAAATAATCTGACGATATGTTCATTCGTTTAGACACAATACCGGAACGAAACGGATAGATGGACGGACAGTCAGGCACAGACGTGGTGTATCACGCTGTGCATGCTGACACGCGATAGCAAGAAGATTACCTACCGCAGACATATCGCGCGTCAGCATTAGTGTAGGTCAAATGTACTACGAGGTGTGCGCTAGACTTAGATTTAGCCTTAAGCCTGACTGTACTGTAGTTTTGGCCTGCATGCTAGCGGCGCAGCACACAGTTTAACAGTTGGGACGGGAACATGGCTGACCTCTAGTAATGCACCCCTATCATGCCGAATTTTATTGCTGTTGATCAAACGGTACAAGCGTACGTATGGCAATCCACCGATAAAATCGGGCCATTGCGTCCCGTGTTATAAAGTCGCTTAAAGGCATCGAAACTGTCACGGATCGATCACGTGCCTGCCTATATGACTTCTTATTAGTGATCCACAGTAACTATTGACCTATCTTGTACAGTTTCCGAGATAAACGGCGATAACGGTGGAAAACGACCGACTAAAGTAATATCACCGATTTTTATTTCACTGCGCGCTAAACTTAGCGGCGCAGTGTATTGTAATCGGTCGGTGATGTAATCAAGACTTTTTTTTCAAGACCAAGACCAAGACCTTTTGTGATGTATACTAGAGGCCGACCGAAAAGCATTTTTCATCTTCGGCCGTAAACGAAAATGCAGACGAAAATGAAATTCCATTTACGGCCGAAGACGAAACGAAAACGAAAATGGACATTCATTTTCGGTCGAAAAACGAAAATGAAAGTCACCCGATAATATTAGTGTTTTTGTCCTTTTCATACGTTCAGTCACCAAGTCAGCCCTACAATGCGCCGCCGCCTCGTCTTGTTTCGCGTTTTTTGCAGGTGGGCCTTGTTAACGGGATTCCACTTTCCTCATGTACAGTGTATACATATTTTTGTGGCATTTTTCTAGATGACATTTCAACCCGTGGACAGTTTGCTTTCCTGGTTTATTGCTACCGAGTAAAAGCAGTTTTCCACAATCTATGCACTGTGCTTTACTGGCGTCTGTGTGGCCTAACAAATAGCCCCATTGTTAAATACCCTCTCAAGTGAGGCTGATGTGCATTGAGCGCAGAAGGTTCTCTCAAACAATGGCTTCCGAATGGCAAACTGCTTTTGTTGTCTCTTACAAAATACCATGGTGTGCCTTGCTCACTGCCGTCAAGCATTACAACAAAAGTCTTGAAAAACTGCAAGACTTCTTCAAGACCGAGACCAAGACCAAAACCAAATGTTTAAGACCAAGATCAAGACCAAGACTTCATGATCCAAGACAAAGCCCAAGACCAAGACTTTCATTTTTGTCCTCGAGGCGCCTCGAGACCAAGACCCTGATCTCGAGGACTACATCACTGCATCTGAACAGGCACTAAGGTTAAGGTTAATCATAAGTCGGTATACCGAAAATACCAAAACGATATCCGATATTTAAAAACCGATACCGATACCGACGTCGGTATTTGAAATATCGAAAAAATACCGAATACCAACAACTAAATACCGAAAAGTGGGTTTGGTTTGGTATTTTAGTACCTCAATGGACTGTGAACTTTATTCATTCGTAATTGTAGCGATGCAAGAAAATGTGTGATCGAATGGCACCAGTGATGGGCAAAATACTATTTTGAAATAGCATTTTTATTTTGAAAATACAAAATAGTATTTATTTTCTATTTCAAAATAGCTTCATGGAAGTATTTTTTTTGTATTTTCAAAATAGTTTCAAAAAGTATTTTAGCAGCTGCAAAATACTTTTTCCAAAATACGTTCCTAAATTGCTGTTACTTACTGATGACACTTTTCAGTACCCAGCTGGCACTGCAAAACATGTGCGTATGTCTCATTTTTACACTGGTCCTTACAAAGTTAGCCGTTATCGCAGTGGATGGCTGCAACAGTAATAACAACATTTTTTTGCAAATGTAATGGCGTGGCTGACTCCTAAAATTACACCACTCCTCATATGTTATCGCGCCCAATTTAGTCGTTCTACGTCAACAAGTCTAGGCATAAGTAAGGGAACTTCAAAACTGGGGAGCGTTAGGACCCTGCCGCTTGTTATAAGTGCATGGTATGGGACTAGGTTGGGGTCTCAAAGAACTGAGAACGCTGGGGCCCGCTTCCTTTGGATAAAGGCGTGGCTGACCCCTTGAAATATATTCAAGTGTCATCCAAATCGGTTAAGGGGTTACGCCGCTGTCGGTGGTCGAAAGTGGCCCTTCCCCATTACCCATAAGCTAGTGGCTTATACAACTACTTGTACTACCATACAACCGTGATGTTCAGCAGTCCTGTACTTTGTCACGTGACCGTCCTGGGAAGCATTATCTGCGTCTGCGCACAAAATTTCACTGAAATCGGATGATTCCTGGCCGAGATATAGTGACAGAACAATTTTCGAAATGGTGGCCGTCCACCATCTTGAATTTTTGAAATTTAGTATTTCTGCCATGTGACCTGTGTCGGAATGTGATTCTGCTTCTTCGTACCAAATTTCGCGTTAATCGGACAATTACTCGTTGAGATGTAGCCAAAAGACGATTTACAATATGGATTCCGTCCACCATATTGGATTTGTTGTGATGTCATCATATTGAATTCCCGTACTCTTTTCTATATTGCGTTCCTAACATTCTGTTGAATTTTTATATCGATTGGTTTCACGGCCGTAGCCAAGGGGGCCAAGGTGGGCCGTCCCCCCTCCCGAAAACTGAGTGCCCCCTCGCCGGTTTGGGGACCGTCGGACTAACTCACAGTGACCCAGTGGGCGAGTAAGAAACAGTTTGTCGACCGATTTAGGATTATAATATTACTAAAAATTAACTGTGACCTTATATATAATAAAGCGGTATTTTTCTGACGGACAGCTGCTCCACCGGATATGGAATTCCAGACCAGAAGGCCGTCGGTGACTGCAGCTGTACTAAGTTGCTAACTGTTGTACTGTAATACTCGAGTCGAGCTGGTTATTGTTTGCCTGTATTGCTAATACGACGCCACGATAGCAGTATAATAGTGTGACAGAGTTCAATAACGCTACGTTGATCTCATGTTCTATTCACTTCCAAAATAAAACTGGAATAGGAACATGCCAGAATGCAATTAAAGTCACTTATGGTGACTAGCAATGCCTCTAACCCCCAGTGGTTGTTTGCTAGGAAGTTTTCTAACCGTTGCAGTGCCCAGTGTTTTATCTAGACATCTCTTGAGGGCAGTGGCGAATTAACCATGGCGCACATGGCGCACCTGCGCCAGGGCCTCTAAGGTTAGGGGTCCCCAAAAATAGAAAATGAAAAGGCTGTTTTGATGTTTTGTTAATAAAAACGAAATCTTGAAACAATAAGTAGGTTTTTAATTCTAATGATTAATGCCGCCTAACCACTACCCCAGCGTATGTAACCTCAAGGTTATGTATGCTGTGCTACTACTGCCTAACTAACAGGGGCGTAGATCATGGGCAGTGGGGGTCCTGATCCTCCTGAAAATATGTAGAAGGTCAGAGTATGTTTTGACCCCTAAAATGTCACATTCTTTCATTCAAAACTGTTCCTGGATAACTCTGCAAGTTTTACATCATGAAGGATGAAAGTCGTGTCTAAAAATTTAAGATGGTCGATTTTTACGAGTTTTAGTGTGTAATAACGAGTAGGCCTAGTTATTTAAGGCAACTGTGAGTGCTGTTCTTGTCAGCCTTGTTGTCTTGCTCAATTGGTTTATGTCCATTTGATTATGTCGTGCTTTTCTGAGCAAATACATAAATATGATGACGATGATGATGAAGGTAAAACTAATTTTTCGAGGCGCCTGAAGCCGTTTGATAGCTTGACGTGACTGACCCCGACTAGAGAATGACACGGGGACAGGTGCTTGACCCCATTACCGTCCCGCAAAATATACCTTGTCCCCGTCCCCAACCCGTTCCCGCACCGTTTAGCTGAAGAGCATTAGATTCTGAAGGGGCAAAACATATGCCAAAGCTGAATTTTTCAGGAAACATTCCCACTACCACTAGGAACAACATACCAAAAATCCCCGTGAATCCAACTGGAGTTCTTTCCAAAATCCAAGATGGCGTCCAAGATGGCCGCCCAAATCTTAAAACTGTTATATCTCCGCTTAAAATCGACGTAGCTTCACAATTTTGATGGCTACATACACATTTATAAGGGTAAGGAATACAATAAAACATGTTCTGAGTCAATAACTTTATATTCATACATATAATTGATGCTTTGAAACATTTATACAGCAGGTATCTACCTATTCTTGTTCGTCATTGTCTGCTTCACAACTCGGAGCATTTGAGCAGAACTGTTCATTTTCGGCACACCTACACCCTGGTCCACACTTCAAGGCCAGCTTCCTACACCCACACAATCGGCCACAATTACCTTTCTCTACATCACAGCCACACGCAACCATTTTGAGCAGTGTATCGGGGCTGCTGGTTGATCGTCTCCACCGGCTTCAGAGTGCCATCTTGCAGATACCAGCCCCATTTCGTAGCATCTGGCGTGTTGCCGATCCACTGCTGCACTTGTAGATACGTTCGCAGTGAATGGAAGTATGCGGCGCGTGACGTTGGGGTGGAGGGATTCGAGTTTGAACGCAGTAGTCAGTGATGATCGTCGTATAGACTTATTGTAGGAAAGGTATCTCTGTTTGTCAAGCTTGTCGACAGACTTTGGTGCTCCATAGAGCTTCAGTATGAACTTTTCTCCCACGCTGGCAATTTGTTCTTTGCTGCTCGTTTCATTGGTGAATACATCGAGAGAATCGTCATCGGTGTATTGGTCCAGAATATCTATCGCTTTCTTCTTTCCGACGCCAAACAAAGCCGATACAGTGTCGCATCCCGTCACTGAGTGGGCAAAAAGCAGGTGTGGTTTTTTATTGCCAACTGCATTTTGGATGAGAGTGATGTTGTACAGTGCTATAGGATTGGTTGAGCAGAGCATGTACATGTCACAATCAGGAGGTGCAAGAGAGATCAGCATTACGAGTAAATCTGTGTCCGCTCCAATCACTACCACGGGATGGGAATAGCCGCTATCTGACAAAGCAGTCTATGAGTCGATCTGCATCTGCAGCAGCTTGTCTAGTTTTTATGAATTTGTCGTTGAATTTTTGTACAAGCATGCTGATAAGCCTGGTTTTGTTTCCATCGTTACTCAAGAATGCAGATTGAGTAGTAACAGTTTGCATCGACTCGTCAAACATGATGTCCCTCGAAGATGACTTTGTGGCCCTTCGTTTCTGTTCGGCAGATTTCGTAGACGTGGTGTATAAATGTTTCAAAGCATCAATTATATGTATGAATATAAAGTTATTGACTCAGAACATGTTTTATTGTATTCCTTACCCTTATAAATGTGTATGTAGCCATCAAAATTGTGAAGCTACGTCGATTTTAAGCGGAGATATAACAGTTTTAAGATTTGGGCGGCCATCTTGGACGCCATCTTGGATTTTGGAAAGAACTCCAGTTGGATTCACGGGGATTTTGGATATGTTGTTCCTAATGGTATTGGGAATGTTTCCTGAAAAAATCAGCTTTGGCTTATGTTTTGCCCCTTCAGAGTGATCTCACATCTAATGCTCTTCAACTAGTTTGTTGCATGCTGTCCCCATCCCCACCCCATTACCGCGCGTGTTGTCCCCATGAATCCCAACCCGTTACCGCAGTTTTTACTTTCTGCATTTTTTGTTATGTCATTGATCTTTTAATCTTTATTACGGTTGCCTTTGCGTAACATTTAAATATTTATTTATGGAATTTAACATTTGTAATGAATTGGTAAAGTTGTATTTGAATGACATTGACTGATTTTGGTGCAGTAATTGTCGCACGCTTGCATTAGAGTATTGCTTTTTTCTGTTTTCTTTTGTTCTTTTTTCATTAATCTGTATTGTTACACTTGTTGTGAATAAAGCTACATTAAAAATTTAGGCATTGCCTTTCTCTTAAAAAGGCGTAGCATATATCGTTACCAAACACACTGCGCGTTAGTTTTTCTATTTCGCATTTGTCCATGACTGATGCTTAGTACTACTGCAGTGCACTTAACAACTGCACGTGTACGATGCTCACTGCTAGTGCTCACTAAAGTGTACACTACACAGGACCCACGCACACATATACAGTGTTAGATAGCATCAACTGCAAGTGCAGGCACTGCCAGGCAGAGAGCTGGGGTGGGGACTGGGGATGCGGACGTGGAGGGAACTTGGCTTGCTTGCTTCCCTCACTCGCGGCTCGCGCCGATTATACAATATACATCATTATACAATACAATGGTCCCGGTGACCGGTCCACTAAGTGCCCTCCGACCGACCACACGCTGACAGTCCGGCATGCTGCTAATAGGGCTGAGTCGGCGACTCGGCGTGTCGGCTTAAATTTTACTATCGCAGTCATTTTATTAGTGGCTTTATTACTCGTTAGCGCTTAACCCATTATTCCTCGCGGTGTTACCGCCGACTTTGAAACCCATTACCGCGGCACTACCGTGGCTGTGCTCCCCATTCCCGCGGTATTACCGCATCATTTTCTGATTCTTTTCCCGTCCCCGCAGGTATGACCGCGGTAACCGCGGCATTATCGCGGTAGCGGTTACCGTGTCATTCTCTAACCCGGACTCTTCTTATTTTACGACAGATCTACACCACTGCTAAGTAATGACTAATATGTTAAAGAATTCCACTGTCACATGATCAAGCTTCAGCCATATGAAGAGAATCAAACCTGTCTTGCGCTCTTCCATGGCACATGAGAGAATGTACAACTTGGCCCTTCTGAACACTGAGCAAGACATTGTCCACAAAATGGACTTTACAGATATTGTTGATTTTATTCACAGCTGAGAAACCAGAAAAAGATTGTTTTAAGTGTTGTGTTCTAAGGACTTGCAATTTTGGATTTCGTTCTCATCTATTTCTGTACCAAAAATTCTTTTGCTGTCATTTCAATTTGAAAAATACTCCTTTTCCAATTTTTGCGACTTTTGCATTTTCAAAAGTCATATATGAATACAAAGCTAAGGTTTCAAGTAGGTCCGGGGGCCTCTAATTTCTCCGGGCCAGGGGAATGCCGGAGATAACCCCCCTGGAGATTAACCCCCCCGGAGAAAACCCCAAAACTGTAACCCCCCGGAGATGAACCCCCATTTGATATGCATACCCCGGAGAAACCTCCCCCTCAGTACTTGCAAAATGATTGGCTAGAAAGACTCTTAAGAATTTATCGGTTTACAGTATTGTTTCATTTTTTTGCTGCGAAAAACTATGCTTCGCTGATACGAAGGCCTGCAGCCTTATTAGGCGCTCCCAATTAACTAACTACTGCGTAATGCCTACCCTACCGTGGTTTCTGACCAAAGCGACATGAGCGACATACTCAAAAGTTCAAATCATTACATCGACGGCTGAGCGACCTACTCGGGTCGACAATCGCGAACGCCGACCGGGAGCGACGTAGAGCACGCCGTCACACATATTCTCCTCCTCCTCCTCCTGCTCCATACTTCAAAAAGGTTGCTGCTGATACAAAGGCCACAGCCTTATTACGCGCTCCCAACTAGCTAACTACTGCGTAATACCTACTTTGGTTTCCGATCAAAGCGGCATGAGCCACCTACACAGAAATTAGAAGTCATTACATCAACGGTATACTGGCGCTCGGCAACTTGAACCGTGTGGATAAGTCCACCTCAGAACGCTGGATGTACGTGCGAAACATTCTATATACAAACGGATGTAACGATATGGATAACTCGTAACAGAAAACAATAGGCCCCTAATTACATTCCAAAAATATATCGTAGCCTAACCATATGAAGAATAAAATTTCTTCAGATAGGCCTGTGCGCAATTTTCATCTAACTTACAGATGGACGTTTCATCTCCGGGGGGAAGTTCTCGGTTGTCGACCCAGGGGGGGGGGGTAATCTCCGGGGTATGCACATCAGCCGGGGGGTTCATCTCCAGGGGGGGTAACCGGGCCAGGGCCCATGTGGTCTTAATCCGACACTGCTTGCGGGATTCTCCAAAGTGTCGAATTTCCCCCGTCGACCTCTCCTCTTCCCTGCAGTGAAGACCACCACTTGCCACTTTCCGACTATGAATTTATAGTCTCGTATACTAAAAACATCAAACAGCATCATCAAATGCACATTAATTGACTCAAGATTGAATGGGTTAAGAATTTTTCATTTTTTGTGTGATCCACAATAATACAATAATATAGTGTCAGAAGAGGCCATTCTGGGTGCTGAAAATAGTGAAAAAATCTTTGGAGCGGTCAGGGCTCCGCCAAGAACCCCACTGGGGAGCTCACAGCGCTCCTCAGACCAGTGATATGGTCTGAGACTGTCGGTCTTAGGACAAGACCGGTCTCAGACCAAAAAAATCGGTCTTGGTCTTGGTCTTGCAGGTTTTTTTGTTGTGATGTGAAATACAATCTTGTCACGCTCGTCGTTAAAATGATCTCAGAGGACACAACAGCTTTTCAAATACTATTTATAGTTTCTCTATTCTGTGCTTGAACATCACTACTGTGGAGATCAACAGTGGCCTTCACTTACTTAAAAGTTAAATCCGCCAAGTGCCTTTTGTTTACTTCAGGTGGTCTTGGTCTTGTAAGCAGGGTCTTGGTCTTGGTCTTGTTATTTTGATCTTGGTCTTAAGAATTTGGTCTTGTTTACATCACTGCTAGACCCCCTAGCTGGTGGGGGTTGCTGTCCCCTCTCCAACAAATACAAGGTCGATGGCGTCTTCAGCCTCGATTTTCGACCCTTCGGGCTTCATTCGGCAGCCTCTTCCAACAGTCTTTGTTTCCCCCAATGTATAGGGGTCTTGATAAGAACACTGGTAGTGCCCATTTTCGGAGCCAAAGAATGCATCAGAACGCAGGATTTTGTATATATTAATCCCATTAATGATTTAAGGCTAGGGCTGCTCACACCAGTGATGTTAACTTTGTTAGTCCTTAAGGACTCCTTAGGTACCAAATTTAAGTCCTTGTCATTGTCCTTGTCCTTGCCGATCCAGTCCTTGACAAGTCCTATTCCTTAATTTAGCATGCAACACGCATTCTATTGTACTGATTGTGATTTAGTTATTTAGTGTAATGGGTTTTACAGTCATATGTTGTGAACTTTCACTTTGTGTTCATTGTTGTTGCTTGATAGCGATTGTCAGTTTAACTGCAACTTGCAGTAAGTAACTGTAAGTGAAGTCTTTGTCCTGGTCCTTGTGAGTCAAGTCCTTGTCCTTGGCCTTGTGCATGCAAGTCTAGTCCTTGTCCTTGTCGTTATCCTTGCACGTCCAGTCCTTGTTAACATCACTGGCTCACACACAAGTTTGCCGATGACTGCACAGTCTCTTATCTGCAAGGTAAACTTATTGCACGTATCTCTAACGATGAACTCCACACTCTACAATATTATTACCACCGCCGAGGGGCATTAAGCGATGATGCTCTCTGACGACGTCTGTCTGTCAGATATCTAACGAACAAATAGCACATCGTCGACATAAAAATCCTGAACAGTTACAGAACATTACACAAATAAAAACATGTCAAAACGGCCGATAGGCCCACCTACTATTTTCGGCTTAAAAGTTGCACTGAAACATGCAGCGGAATTTCGATGAAATTTTCTGATGTGATAGCTTTGAGTCATCGAAGACCCGCAGTCAGTTTTACAGAGATCCTGATTGTAGAATACCCTTAACCCTTGCCTAACCGTAACACAGTAGGACATGGAACTTCAATCATAACCGTAACCTACCGTAATCCTAACCCAAATGTCATGTGATCCGGATTACCACCATAATGTAATGGGTTTTTGCTGCACGTGTGCAACCATTCCATCGAATTTTGTGAAAATCGATTGCTTAGTTTTGGCGTAATCCTGCTAAAACAAGCCAACAAACAAACACACAAACAAACAATGTGAAAACATAATCGTCTTAGAGGAGGTAATAGGGCAATGCAATAAAGTAAAGCATGTATAGTGACTAGCTATTTTTTCAGATTCAATGCTTCCATTGTGGTAATGTAACAAGGTATACAATCTGTTGCATGATGTATATTAGGCCTGTAGCATTTAGTAGGCTGACACATAGAAAAATGTGAATTCGATCAATCCAATTTTCAGTCAAACATTTTTGCTGCCCTAAGTGCAAAAATTCACAATCACGGGCACCTGCAATGATCAGCAAATCGCTATATCAAAAGTATGCGCTCATTGAGTACCCTTCTAGGCTTATACAGTGGGCAGCAGGCAGCATGACGTGGGCAGTAGCCACGACCGCGCGGCTATCAGGCCTGCGTGTACTTGCTAATACAGAAGCAGCAGCAGCAGGCCATCTGCCACAGCCCACATACGATAGTCTGACACCTGTGTCGTTGCGCAGTCACCGTGTGCAGCCAGTGCAACTGATTTGAGACCGAATGTGTAGCAGGAAGAAATGAGCCCATCCTTGCTGTCGCTCGCTCTGTCATAAACACTTACTTGGGCCCACAGGTGTTCGATGGTGGCAGCGGCTTTTCGGTATAGTAGGTACTGCCGATGGCTATCACATCTTTAAAACGCCTCAACCAAGTTAAATATTTCTGGCACATTAAAGTCCGTTTTGTCTTGAAACTGCTAGCAACTCTATTGTCATTAAGCCATAAGGCAAAATGGCATCCCTGGCAATACTCCACAACCCGACAACCTGGCTGTGGGAAATTTCAACAGCAGTCTTGTCCCAAATTTCGTGCCGATTACAATGCTGAAAAAAATTTGAAAATCGGCCTATATTTGACAAAGTTATGACGTTAGATAAAAGGGTGTCAAATTTACTGGGACACGGTGTAGAGTGATGTGGCTTTCAGACGGTCGAAAAAGTTTTCCGATAGGTTTAGCGGTTTTGATACAATACCGGAGTGTGACAGCCAGCCAGCCACCCAGCCAGCCACGTCGCTGTAGCTATTACGCTCAACGCTAAGGCGTCGAGCCTAAAAAAAACATCAATTAATTTCTGTAGTCAACGATCACTACTATGAAACAGTAGAACATATTGTACTTAGGTTCTCAGTTTACTCTGGTAAACATGCATTGTACAAGAGATGCGAACGTAAATAAATACATATTATAAAAAATACTTCATAATAATTAGTGTAGTTTATTGTTTATTTAAAGGCTGTAATTTAGTGTAGTTTGTGGCTACTCGAACGATTACATGAAATAAAAAAGCAACACACGTATTCTGTGAGCAACCTGCGAAACAGTAGGCCTATCCGAAAGGCGTATTACACGAAGACAGTGGCGGTTTCTTTTGCACGTGTAACGTGTTACAGTGTGCCGTGAATTGGCCGTGAATTTGTCAAGTTTTGTCGCGCGTAAGCACAGCAGTGCTGACGCGCGCGATATTGTGTAGCAAATTAGCAATTCTGTTCTTCCGTCTCTCTCTCCACCAGAAATCATTCAAGCGTAATGTGATTAAATCAGCCGTTTAAACGACTATGGCACAGAGGTCACGCGTCAAAACTGCGGCTGCGTCAAAACTTCATGTTCTATGCCGCTGTACTATCGGTATTGAACAATCAACACGCAAATTCTTGTTCTTCTCTTTATCCCTATTCCTTCCACGACAATCAAACGCCCCAGTCATCTGTCCTCTACGCAGTTCAAAACCTTTTTAAAAGCTAGCTAAAGCTGACCGCTATCTACACTGCGCCATCCGTTCACTGACGCTAATTCCTTTTACAAATTCTAGTGTCAAATAGTTTCATATTCAGTTGGTTCAATTCAGTGTAGCCTACAAAAGTTCTTACTATACACAACTGACTAAAATTATGTATTGTCTACAACGACGATACGATATAATAATAATAATAATAACAAGTGCGTCAGCAAGACGCATATCGACAAACGTGGGGGTGCAGTTAAAACTACATACAATTTGTATGTGCAACACCCCGCCCCCTTTTCAAAAGCAACATCTCCGTCGCTGATTATATGCTTCTATCTAGACTACTGAAAACTATTAAAATTAACGGCGGCGTCGAATGTAGGTGTATATGAAAAACTCGCGATTCTCGACGAATATCCGGTCGATCATCGCTAGATTGTCACCATTTTAGCTTATACCACGCCAGCGACCACGGTGGAGGCTCTATACACAATATCCACTGCTCCGTTTAACACGCACGTTAGCCGGCGACGGTCGGCGATATATACGAGACCACTGAAGATGGCGGTGTTCGCCACGCTTCAGTGGTCGTCGTATTTACAACACATAGCGACGACGATACGCCGAAGACAAATTGTGCAAAAAGTACCATTTTGACCCCCCAATTGGAGACCCCTAAAGATATCGCCACCAAAAGTGGAGAAACCCGGCCACGTATGGGACAAAGCTCTACCATCATGCAAATTTTCACGCCGATCGGCGCGAGATATCTGCCCCGGGCAAAAAATACATATTTTTCTTATAGGGTACTCCCCTGGGGGCTACCGTCCCATGCTATAAATTTCTGGAAAGCTCTCGTGGACCCAATGTTACGCCCCATTTGACATGTAACGCTGCGACTTACCGTTTTCGAGATATTCGCGGTCAAAATTTGGGACTTTGGGGCCCCTTCGGGGTACCCCCAAAAGGGGAGACTTTATGTCGGGACCCATATGTACCATCATGCAAAATTTCACTCCGATTGCTATCTAGAAAAACAAACTTTGCGTTATAATTATATAAAAGAATTTTTCATCCAACTGTTATCAAACGAATGTAAGTTTCTGGCCACCACTGTAATGGCTAAAACTGCATCTAATATAGATAAGAAACTCAGCTGTCCCGGCGATGCTTCGTGTCGTTGAATATTTCGCTAAGTCACTCAAGGTCATTCGAAATGACACCTTGAGTAGGGCGTGTGTAAGTCTCTATCAGTATTTTTGCCGCGCGATGCTATGCAAGCGCGGCCTATGCCGTCATGCGGTGTCTGTCTGTGTGTGTGTCTGTCCGTCTGTCTGTCACGTCACGTTCGTGGATTCTGTATTGCATGTGCACTAGGTTGGTCTGTTGCAACCAGTTTTTAGACAAAATACCCGATTTACATATATTTTTGCAGTTCTTGCGACGTAGTTTGTGTTTGAGTTCAGTTACATGGCAGTCTGCTTTCATTTTTCCCGTAAAGAGTTGTGATAACTATGGTTGTTGCAGTTACTGCGTTTCTTGGACACTTGAGTGATGAAAATGCACACCCGTATGAACGTTTCCAATAGACGTATGCGGTTGATGTTGCCACTGGCGTTTACTTTTAAAAGACAGACAACATTGCTCTATATGTTATTTGTACTTGCTTGGTTTATGCACCCACTGAGTGATAATGATTGTTAGCTTGCAGTACGGCAAGTATGATGTAAATAAAAATACGCAGTTCATGCACCCACCATTCACTGGCTCACTTTGCTCATACGAATCGATGTATAACTTACCTAGTTTATGCTCCCAAAAGAGACGAGATGGCAATAATCTGAAAAACCATATTAAACTAGTTAAACACTAGTCTGTCACCTGAGAACTGACAGAACTGTACAGTCGTATATTTTTTAGTGCTGAACAGTCGTATAATCGAATTTTGGATGTTTACGTTAAAATGATGCCCTAGGCAGGTTCTATGTGTCAGCTAAAAGACATGTAAAATTGCAGCCCATTTCCGAAATATCAGACAAAGTCTAATAGTCATAAATCTTTTTTTTTGAAATTTTAGTTCTGTACCGTCCTATAATGACGGTACAGAACTAAAATTTGTTTGTGACGCGCCCGCCACCTGGCGAACTGACGGTGCGGGAGGGCGAAACGATCACCATGGAGTGCACGGCTATCGGCGTGCCGGCGCCGCTGATCGTCTGGCGACTGAAGTTGGGCCCGATTGCGACCCTCTGCGAACCGCAACCACCATAGAGTCCACACAGGACCGGATTGAGCAGCCCGGGGTCATCACCAGCCGCATGCAGTTAGACCCCAAAGCCGCCATCGTAAGCCGCCATGCTAAGCCACAAGACGCCACCAAATTGGTTAGCCAAGCCGGCAGAAACGTAAGCCGCTGCAGCTTAAAGCTTTCTTCTTCCAGAATTATCAATATAATAGACAATATTGCATTACTACTTAAAGTCAATTTTCATAGGCGTAAACTTCTAATGGCCCCTGGGGCTCGGGCCTCCCCACTTTTTGGACAGTGGGGCTCGCCATATTGTTGAGTCCATCCACTTTTTGTCACATGAGTCATAACGGTACATACGCACATAGTAATAGTATGATAGTAATGTCTAAAGGTCGATCATTTAGAAAGCTAACGCAGTAACCTGTAGGCTCAAGTTAATGGCAAAAAATGCACCAAAACTCATTTGGCGGCCGGGCTTCGCCCGGACCCGCTCGGATAGACGCTCCGCAGACTCCATCCGCTAAGTGGAGGCCGCTACTTCGTTGGAGCCGAGCCGCCCCCCCCCCCACTTTCCGCAGTCCTGCACTAACACGCAAGTTGACGTCCGGACCTGTTTGGTCCAGTTCGGATTTCCTCATTGCCTCGACTACGTTCTAATGCTGACCAACAATTTCTTATATTACTATTTAATTAACTATACTTTTGTAATGCGAATTCACGAACAGTGTCATTAGCCTACTATTTTCCGTGTTGGATTTGACGTATGATATAAATTGATGTGACTGTGCTAATTTGCTGCGGCTAATTTTCTTGTTTGTACCCGTAAGCCGTGGCTATAGCCGCCATCAGCCACTATAAGCCATCAATAGTCACAAGCCACGGCTTAAGCCGTCTAGCCAGCCATAAGGATTTTAAGCCAGCCGTCTGAGACTCTAAGCTACGGCTCTGGGGTCTAGCCACAGTGTTCTCACAATAACGCACTGTTGTTCGATAACAATTACTTTAGTTCTGTACCGTCGTATACCGGGTGGGCCAAAGAAAAGTACACAGTGACGGCATTCTTGGCCACTGTTTCTTTCAAAGATATTGTTAGTTACACTGCGCGCTAGCTAGCGGCGGAGTGTTTGTAATCGGTCTTGTGTGTTTGTGGCGAGCGGGCGGTGTGGGTCTGTTACCACGATAACTCGGAATTGCGTGCATCGATCCTCACCAAACTGTGTCTGTAGGTTAAGGTAGTGACCATCTCCAATTGATTAAATTTCGGCCGTCCTATGCGCCCCCTGGAAGGCGGTCTGCGGCGGGGAGAAAATTTTTGGCTTCGCCATACAGCCAGAGCGCAGTGTTTGCGTCTCTCTGAGCGCTTTTTCATTTATAAGGAATTTGGATTTATAAATAACAACACTGAAGAGCTTGGAGTTCGTAATTGTGCACTTTTCTTTGGCCCACCCTGTACGACTGCACAGAACTAAAATTTGTTTCAAAAAACACTTACGACTATTATACTTTAAATTGTCTGATATTTCTGAAATGGGCCGCAATTTTACGTGTCTTTTAGCTGACACAGAACCTGCCCAGATAATCGTTTTAACGTAAAAATCCAAAATCCGAGTACTGCAACTCTGTTCAGGGCAGGCCTGCAGTTGTACCGACAAAGCTAAGAACGGCCGATTGGAGTCGAAATTGGCGGCAAATCAGCGGCTGTGTCCAGTGGCTGGCTCAGAGCCAAGAGCTGTTATTGACGCTGCAGCTGATGCCTAGTGCACTAGTGCTCACTGTCACAGTGCCAGGCCGGCTATGCCGGCCGCGGGCCTGGGGCACACTGTGGTTCCCATTACTCAGCCAATTCCACTGCAGCTAGGGGACCTATAGCGCGTTTCCTATTTGTAGACAAATATTTTTTTTCCAGAAATTTCTATATTAGAAATAAGTCACAGCTGAAAGCGCACGTTTGACTAGCCCACAGCGTAGTTTGTAGTTTTAAACAACTGTTACGGGCCTGGCTCCCGTGAGCATACGCCCGTGACACTCGATCACCACAATACGCTATACTCGATAACTGATTGCAATAAAAATTGTCGTCGAAAGAAAATACATAAAAAATATTATTTCCGAAATCACTGCAGCCTAGGATTATATAACGCTTACATTATTTTCTGGTCATTAGTTACTGACTGTGGCTTTGTGATAGGGACGGCATTTGCGCAGCAAAACTGCGAATTTACACAGCGTAAGGTAGAAATCTGTTACATCATCCTGTCGTCTCTGCAGTCTACACCCCCAGAGTGTCTGCTGCACCCCCAGTATGGCGGCCAAAAAGCCATAGATATGCATAGATAGTAATTATTACAGCTGGTACTCATCGGTGATGCAATTCCTCTATACACAGTGACCAATCACCTGTAAGCATATGTAACACAGGTAATTCCTATTAATAAAGTAAGTGACACGATTGGTTCATCGTTCATAGAGTATGTAGATTATGCAAGTTACACAGTTCACCCAGTTGACAAGACTGATCAGAGTGGACAGTGTGGTCAGGTGACTGCAATGCACTCATGACAATCGCTAGCTGATTAAATTTTGGCTGTCCCGCGCCCCTGGGAAGGGGGTCTGCGGCGGGGCGAAAATTTTTGGCTCTGCCTTACTACAGTCAGCGCGCAATGTTTACGTCTCCTGTGAGCGCTTTTTAGGCTCGACGCCTTAGCTAAGGCGTTGAGCGTAATAGCTACGGCGACGTGGCTGGGTGGCTGGGCGGCTGGGTGTCTGTCACAGCCGGTATTGTATCAAAACGACTAAACCTATCCGAAAACTTTTTGGACCATCTGGTAGGCCCATCATTTAAGCATTTAGGACCCCTTACGCCGATACCAAATTCCACGGGGAACCCCTTCATCGGGGGCGTTAAATACACGGGGGTGGGAAAATTGGCGACTTTCGACGTACATCGCCGTTTATCTCGGAAACGGTGCGAGATAGGCCGATGGTTACTATGGAACGTTAATAGGAAATCATGGGTGCCGGATTGGATGGTATAATTTTCGATGACCTTGAGTGACCCCTAACCCGGGTTTCAAGGTCACGCGATACTTAAAAGTCGAATATCTCGCAGACGGTGCGAGAGTTTTCAACTGTACAAAGCACAGTTGTAGATCACTAGGGGCTCTACCGAAAACGTGCAAAAAAATTGGGGGTCGTCGCTGAAAATTTTT
>Ga0209786_1000365_pt1 | contig 17267 bp, 12 predicted proteins | sample WorMetilvaeELBA2_FD_187405 | JGI IMG/M metagenome (GOLD analysis project Ga0209786, IMG submission 187405) | Marine gutless worms symbiont microbial communities from Max Planck institute for Marine Microbiology, Germany - Olavius ilvae ELBA.2... ...
CTTTGGCCTTGAATTCCGGGGTGTGGCGCTTGCGTTTGTTAGGCATGGGTGATACCTCTGCAGTGCGCTTACTTGCGCCCCCGGTTCTTAACTTATCATCCTGTCCAATTTTCAGGGTCCACTTCACGGTATGGATTCCAGTCTGTTAAAGCAACGCCGATTGCCCGAGGAGCAGCCACGTGACTACCGATTTCCAACCCCAAAACGATCTGGAACGCCAGCTCATGGCCGCCCAGGAGAATCGAATTCCGCCGGAGTCCTTGCTCCGAACCCTGCTCGGCTCCGAGGTCTTTATGCCCGTCTACGAGCGGCATCAAATCGGCGGTTTTGCAACCGATACCAAGGCCCGGCCACTCAAGATCCGGACCGAGGACAGTGAAGAGGTACTGGTGTTGTTCACGAGTCCCGACCGCGCCAAGACCTTCGTGAAAGGCTACCCCGGTTATGGCGGTGGCCTGGTCGTCGAGTTCACCTGGATCCTGGAGAAGCTGGGCATCGGTTACGGTGTCACGCTCAACCCTGGCCTGGAGTTCGGTATCGATTTCGAGGCCCAAGATCTGGCCCGGATCGCGGCCATGGGCAACAACTGATTGAACTGAAAAGGGTAACCAGGTAGATGGGCAGTAAACCCAGCTGCCGGCTATCGATCACCGGTTTCCCGTCAGTGTAGTTGGGTAAAGCCGTAGGATGCTGGTGAGCGCGAGCGACTCCATCCGCAATATCAAGAGAAATGGGGTACTAGGTTCTCCGCGCGAACCGCATCTTTGGACTTGACAATGGCCAACAATCAATCTTTACCGAACGAGGGAAGGGTGGCATATGAACATGATGCGTCCCCCCTGACCAAAGACGATATCGACCGGATCATGCACCGCATTCGAGAAGAGGTCGCATGCGAGCAATCGAGCCGGGCTCAGGCGACCGATGGAACAGCGGCGGAATCGGCTCCCTCACCGCTACCGGGCGCCGGCATTGGACCTTCTGCCGAGAGACTGGCCGGGTTACCGGGGAATCGTGTGGAAGATTTCCTCCTCGACGATGATGAGGCGTTTCTTGAAAACGCTTATCGACGCATCCTGAACCGGGAGCTCGACCAGGGGGGGCGGGAGCGATTCCTGACCAAGCTGAAGGCAAAGAGGATCTCCAAGCTGGAAGTGCTGGCACGCTTGAGGTACTCCCCGGAAGGGTGGGCGAACGGGGTCCCGATGCGAGGTGGGCTGGCCGTTCGGGGTTTGACGAAGGCTGTCTTTCGAGTACCGATTCTGGGCTACTTACCGGCGCTGTTGATGCATCTGATCAGGCTGCCAGTGGCCGTGGCCAATCAGGAGCGGACGACGGAGGACCTGTGGAAGGCGATCAACGAGAATGGGAAGGCCGATAACGAGCGGCTTGCGGGGCTCGAATCGGAACAGGCGAGCTTGCTCTATAAACATCAGGACCTGAAGCGGACCTTACTCGATTCCCAGCGACGGTTGAATTTGCTCCTCGAGGAGGCCCGTAGACGGCTGCCCGAACCTTTCGACCGAGAACAGGTCGCCACGCTGACCGCTGCGGCGGATCATTGGCTGGATGCGCACTATGTCAGCTTCGAGGATGCCTTCCGTGGGACCCGCGCGGAGATCAAGCAGCGTGCCGAGGTCTACCTGGAGCTGATTCGTTCGGCCGGCGCCGGAACCGAGGAGCGCCCCGTGATCGACCTGGGATGCGGCCGGGGCGAGCTGTTGGAGCTGTTGAAAGACCATGCTCTGGTGGCGCGTGGTATCGACCTGAATCAGCTGCTCATCAAGGAATGCCGGGATAGTGGGTTCGAGGTCATCGAGGCGGATGCGATCGACTACCTACGCAAGCTGCACCAAGCATCGGTAGGGGCCATTACCGGTCTGCATATCATCGAACATATTCCCTTCAATCAGCTCGTGCAGCTCCTGGATGAGTGTTTGCGGGTGCTCAAGCCCGGCGGCTTGGTGGCCTTCGAGACACCGAATCCGGAGAATCTCCGGGTCGGGGCCTGCAACTTCTACTTTGATCCGACCCACCTGCATCCGTTGCCCCCACTCATGTCCCGGTTTCTGCTCGAAGCCAGGGGCTATGTCGCGGTCGAGATCAAGCGGCTTTCCGAATACCGTGCGGTGGAATCGTTACCGCTTGCGCCCGCGGAAACGCCCGACGCCCAAGCCCTGAATCGGATCATCGAGTTTCTCAATGCGCACTTCGCGGCCGCCCCCGATTATGCCGTGATCGGATACAAGGCTTAGGTAATTTTGTTTTGACCATTTGGGTGAATGTCACCACCTCGGCGCACGGGCATCATCCACCGTTCGGCATCATGCGGGTCGAGCAGAACATCGCCCGCGCATTGCAAGCGACCTTGGGCCGAGATCGCGTCGGCCTTTGCACCTGGAATAATCGACGGCGTACCTTCCTCCCAAGACCCGATGTAGAACTCGAGTCTGTAGCAACCCAAGGGCGTTGCGCATCCGAGTCTCGGGTTGCTCACCTACCGGCAACCAAGGGGAAGCGGGCATTACTCGAGCGTGTCGGATTGATCCCCGCGCAAAGAAGGGGAATGGGCACCCACGACCCCGATGCCCTATTTCGGCGGCTCGCCGGAAGGGCGCGGCGCAAAATCGCTGCGCTCGCGGATTCCCTGGCTTCCCGTATCGGCCAACGCTTCGGAAGTGAGCGGCCGGACTCCGCTGGCCGGAAGCAGAAGGGTCTACAGCCGGGGGACGTCCTGATTACGCTGGGTCTCGAATGGGAGATCGGCTGCATGCCCTTCCTGCAGGGATTGAAGGACCGTATCGGGATCCGGATTATCGGCTGTTGCCACGATCTGGTCCCGGTCAAATACCCTCAGTACTGCATCCGTTATGTCGCCGAGCAGTTTCCGGAGTACCTGGTGCAGCTGGTCCGGGCCTGCGATGCGATTGCCTGTGTGTCGGAATGCACATTGCGGGATTTGCGCGAGGAAATCAAAAGTGGAAACCTGCCTCCACCACGGCTCTTTACTATCCGCCTCGGAGCAGATCTGCCGGCTGCCGCCGGACCGCCCTCCGAGCTGATATCGAGCCTGACGGGGCGGCCCTACGTACTGTTTGTGTCCACCATCGAGCGACGCAAGAACCATGAGATACTCTATCGGGCCTTTCATCGCCTCGCCGAGGTCCATGGTCGGGACCAGCTACCGCGCATGGTCTTTGTCGGGGCGCGTGGCTGGGGCGTGAGCGATCTCCTCAATGATATCGAGCTGGACCCGATAACCAAGGGCCTCATCGTGCAGCTGCATCAGGTAGCGGACCATGACCTTCGCATCCTGTACCAAAAGGCGCTGTTTTGCGTCTTTCCTTCCCTCTATGAGGGCTGGGGCCTGCCGGTCGCGGAGGCCCTGGGCTTTGGAACGCCGGTAGTCTGTTCGGATCGTGGCCCACTCTCGGAGGTGGGGGGCGATCTGGTCGAATACCTGGACCCTTGGGATCTGCCCGCTTGGGTCCGCACCATCGAGCGGCTTTGGCTCGATGGGGATTACCGAAGACGTTTGGCGGACCGCATCGCCCGGGAGTACCGAATCGACGATTGGTCGATGGCCGGGGCACAGATTGGACAGATTGCGTTGGGGCTCGAAGCCGGATCGGAGATATGCAAACCGGCCTGAATGCGCCGTAACCCGACAACCGATTTGTAAGAGAAAACTACGAATCGCGCGAATCGGCGCGAATCAATCTGCGAGGATTCGTGTGATTCGTCATTTTTCCTCTCTGTTGCCGACCGGTAACGCTTAACCTAATGGCATTGGGCTCGAAGCCGGATCGGAGGTGTGCAAACCGGCCTGAACACACCGCAACCCGACAAAGACCTTTTCAATCCGCAGATTACGCAGATTTTTACAGATGAAATCGGTGTCCGGCGCAAGATCACGGCGGATCTTCCAAGCGCTGTTACGCCCCGTCGCCGAGCGCCGAGGTGTATTGATGGTAACCCGAGGGGACCTGTTTCCCGCCCATCACGGCGCCGCGGTGAAGATCGATCGTACCGCCTGGGGCCTCTCCCGCCTGGCCGGTCCGGTGTTCCTGGTCACGGACAATCGCACTCGCTACTATCGCTATGTCGATGGGAAGCAAGAGGCCGTCCGCTTTCCCTTTTGGCTGCGGTGCCTGGGGCCGTGGCGGAGAATCATCGCCCGTCGGTTGCGTCGCGCGAGGATTCCCGTTCAAGAGATCTCCCTGTACACGGCACTCCGGGATTGGAGCTTTCCGGTGCGCGCCGCCTATGTAACCGCCCGTTACGGCGTGCGGCTGTATCAAGCGGAATTTCCTGCCTACGCCCAAATCTGCCTTTGGATCAAGTCGGTATTCGGCGGGTGCGCGGTCCTGGTAGAACACAATGTGGAGTTCGAACGGATAAGGGATCAGGTCACCGACCTTTCCCATGCAGGCTATCGATGGCTGCGTCAGACAGAGATCGGCTTGTGCAATCGCGTCGATCGGGTCGTTACGGTTTCGCGCCGGGACCGAGCGCTGCTGATTCGCCACGGCGTGGACGCCGATCATGTCCATGTCATCCCGCATGGTGTCGATGTCGCCGCATTCGATACCAGCCATACCCCTGACGATCTCTGCAAGCGTTTGGGTATTGCACCCGGACGCCCGACACTGGTGTATCACGGCACCTTTCGGTATCCGCCGAACCTGGAGGCGATTCGGATCCTCGCATCCGAGATACTGCCGCGTCTGAACGCACGGGGCCTGGATCCGCTGGTGTTGGCAATCGGGGCCGATCCGCCGGATCGGGACCTGCATCCCCAGGTCGTCTTCTCGGGCGGCGTGGATTCCGTCGCGCCCTATATCAAGGCGGCGCACGTCGCCGTGGTTCCGCTGTTGAAAGGAGGCGGAACCCGGATGAAGGTATTGGATTACTTTGCCGCGGGGGTTCCCGTCGTCAGCACTGCCAAGGGGGTGGAGGGCTTGGAGGTGCGCGACGGTATCCAGCTGCTGGTGCATGATGACTGGGATGCGTTCGCCGCTGGGGTGGCGCGTCTATTGCGGGAGAAGGCGCTGGCCCGGACCCTTGGGACGGCCGGTCGGCGGTTCGCCGAGCAACACGATTGGCTGACAATCGCCGGACACTATGTGGATCTCTACACCCGTTGTCCGTGAATTGCGGCAAAAAGGAATTCCCGAAGAAAACCGTCTCCGCTTGGAACTCCGTTCGAGATATGGGCTATCGGTTGTTGCCGAGATCACTACGCGAATCCATTCGCTACGCTGCCAGGGCGCGACGGATGCTGCGTGACCAAGGCTTCGGGGCACTGTGGCAGTCGATAAGAAGGCGCCTCGGATCGGCACCCGCTGCCCTCGGATACAAGCCCCGACTGCTTTCACTTCCAAGTCCCTTCCGCCCGCTGGACCTTCCCGTCAGCCGGCGGCCGCTGGCATCCGTGGTGATTCCCATGATGGGCGATCCAAGGTTCGCCCATCATTGTCTGGCGGCATTGGGCACCCATCGCAGTACCCATCCTTATGAGATTATCGTCGTGGATTGCCGCCCGGCTGCGGGCGCGGCAGCCCCTCTACCGCGTTGGAACAAGGTACGGATCCTCGTCGAGTGTGCGGGCTCGGGGGTGGCCGCGGCCCTGAACCATGGTGCCGCGGTGGCGAGTGGGGAATATCTGGTGTTCCTGGACGACCACTTACAGGTACAGGATCGGTGGCTCGATGCGCTGCTCGAGACCTTTGCCCTCAAGCCGGATGCAGGAATCGTGGGCAGCCGGCTCCTGGACCCGGATGGGCGTCAGCGAGCGGCCGGGGGTAGGATACTGGAAGACGGCGGCAGCTGCGGGTATGGCTATCTCGAGGATCCCTGCAAACCCGAATTCAGCTATCTGCGCCCGACGGATTACTGCCCCGCCGCCTCGCTTGCAATGCGGCGCCCCTTGTTTGCGGATCTCAAGGGATTCGACGCGGGCCTTTCCGCTCCCGATTACCCGGATGTCGATTTGGCACTGCGGGTGAGTGAGGCCGGCTATGGGGTCTATTGCCAGCCCTGTTCGGAGGCGGTTCAGTTCGGTCCGGACCACTCGATCCATGACGAGAACGGCTGTAGATTGGGCCCGGACCAGGGTAGTCGCGAGCGGTTCCTGCGCCGCTGGAAAGCCAGGTCGCGGGCCCGGACCACCCAGACGGACAACCAAACGCCGGGGTCGGAATCTCAGGGGTACAAGCGGGTCTTCGTAGCGGACTTCGCCATCCCGACGCCGGATCGGGATTCCGGTTCGCTACGCATGGTCCGGCTCCTTGCCATCCTGCAGGAGCAGGGGTTCGGAATCACCTTTGCCTCCATGGGGTTGGAGGTGAGGCAACCCTATCTCGCCGAGCTCCAGAAACGGGGTGTCGAATGCCTCTACCGGCCCTATGTAACCTCGGGCGCCGAGCACTTACGCGAGCAAGGGGGGCGTTATGACCTGGTTATCCTCAGTCGCCTCGATACGGCGGCGGAACTGTTGCCCATCGCGCTGCGTTGGTGCCCGCGCGCGAAGATCATCTTCGATACCGTAGACTTACACTTCCAACGCATAGCCCGTGAGGCGGCCGTCAAGGGAAATCCGCGGATCGAGCGCATCGCTAACCGCAAGAAAAAACAGGAATTGGGCCTGATCGCGAAGGCCCACACCACCTTGGTAGTAAGCCAGGTCGAGCAGGAGTTACTGGCAGATGAGCTGCCGCAAGCGGACGTGCACGTCGTCTCGAACATCCACCGGATCCATGGCAGCGCCAAGCCATTCGAGGCCCGTAGGGACATCCTCTTCGTCGGGGGCTTTGCCCATCCCCCGAACACGGACGCGGTCCTCTTTTTTGCCCGGGCGATCTTCCCGCGCGTGCTGGCGCGGATCCCCGGCGTTCGTTTCCTCGTCGTCGGCAGCGATCCACCGCCAGAGGTCGTCGAGTTGGCAGACCCCAGCCTACACGTTATGGGGTACGTGCCCGAACTCGATGAACTCTTCAATACTTGTCGCCTCTCCGTCGCCCCTTTGCGCTTCGGCGCCGGGGTCAAGGGAAAGATCAATCAGAGCCTTGCCTATGGCCTGCCCGTCGTTGCGACCGCGATCGCCGCGGAGGGGATGTTTCTCCAAGACGGCCAATCGGTCCTTATCGCCAACGACCATCGGACATTTGCCGATGCGGTTGTGAGGCTGTATCAGAATCAGGTGCTTTGGAACCGGCTATCGCAGGGTGGCCTCAGCGTCATGGAAGAACACTTCAGTTTCCGGGCAGCAAGAGAGGCAGTGGCCCGAATGTTGGCCCCGCCGGAGATCGAAAAATCCACGCAGCGCGAATCAACCGGCGCACTTACCCTGGAAACCTGATATTGTATCCGGTATCCTTTTAAATTTTCCGATACCCCTTGGCTCGAACTTTCCATGCCGGACACCGAAGCCTCAAAATCACCGTCCTGGTTCGCCGTTCAGCGCCTTTATGCAACCCGTCCAGGCGAGTTCCATAATGCCGTGGCCGACATTTCCAATGGCTGGGGGCACCGGTCGCTCTGGATGACGATCGGGTTACACTCCATTCGACAGACTTATCGGCGGTCATTCATCGGACCCTTCTGGATAACCATCTCGATGGGCGTGATGGTCGCCGCTATCGGCGTGCTCTACGGCCAAATTTTCAAGATCGAGATCCGAGAATACCTCCCTTATTTGGCCGCGGGTTTTTTCTCCTGGGGGCTCATATCGAGCTTGGTGAATGGAGGATGTCAGACCTTCAACGGTGCCGAAAATCTCATCAAGCAACTCAATGCCCCATTATCCATTCACGCCTATCGCGTGGTCTGGAGCAACTTCCTCACGGCGATGCATACCATCTGGGTCTTCGTGATCGTAGCCCTGGTGTTCTCGGTCGAGGTCGGGTGGTATTGGTTGCTCGCGGTGCCCGGGATCGCCCTGATCCTGCTCAACGGACTCTGGGTTGCCCTGCTGCTGGGATTGCTGAGCGCCCGCTTTAGGGATATTCCCATGATTGTAGGGAGCATCGTGCAGGTATTGTTTTTCATGACACCCATCTTCTGGCAAGTGGATATGCTTCCCGGCCGCAGCGTGTTCCTGGATGGGAATCCCTTCTATCATTTCGTCACTATTGTGCGCAGCCCCCTGTTGGGCCAGGTTCCGGCCTTCGGGCATTGGCTCATCATCTTTGCGGTAACCATCATCGGCTGGACGCTTACCTTGCTCTTCTACACCGCCTATCGGTGGCGAATCGCATACTGGGTTTAGGGAGAAGGTGATGGCTTCTATCCGCCTGAATAAGGTGGCGGTATCTTTCCCCATCTATGACGCGAGCAGTCGCTCGTTGAAGAAGCGCCTCATCCGAACCGGCACGGGCGGACGCATTCAATCCCATCCCGGGTCTGGTAAGGTGTCGGTGGTAAAGGCGCTGGATGATGTGAGCCTGTCGTTTCAAGACGGGAATTATGTCGGGCTGATCGGGCACAATGGGTCGGGAAAGACCACGCTGCTGCGGGTATTGGCCGGAATCTACGAACCCAGTGCCGGAACTGTCGAGATCGAAGGCCATGCGGTGCCCCTCTTCGATGTGGCCTTGGGGATGGACCAGGAGAGCACCGGTTACGAGAACATCGTGATGCGAGGCCTGTTTCTGGGTCTGACCCGTCAGCAAATAAAGCAACGTGTGGACGACATCGTCGAGTTCACTGAGCTTGGAAACTTTTTGAACCTGCCGATACGGACCTATTCCGCCGGTATGCGCATGCGCCTGGCGTTTGCCGTGTCGACATCGATCGTGCCGGACGTCCTGTTATTGGACGAGGGGATCGGGACAGGTGATGCGGCGTTTCTGAAAAAGGCAAACCAGCGTCTGGATGCATTTACGGGGAAAGCGGCGATCATTGTACTGGCGTCGCATTCGGAACCCCTGGTGAGGAAAATATGCAGAACCTGCGTCTTGATGGAGCACGGGAAGGTGCTTCGCGTCGGAGAGACCGAAGCGATCCTGGAGTATTACAAGAACCGATCAGGGGAGGCCTAGGACCTGTTGACATTTAACTCTGACCGACTGTTTTTATGTGTTAAATGGGTGCAACACACCGCTGGGGGACAGATGTCAGGGGGCAGGGGGCAGGAGAAAAGTATTTAGGATATACAGGTTCGCTAACCGGTATCTTCCAATATCTTAACCCCTGACAACTGACAACTGATAACTGCCAACTGATAACTGCCAACTGATAACTGCTGTCAACACGCTCTAATCAACTCGGCAATTGAGCGTCATACTCAAGTACCTACCCAGAGCCAGGCAGGTACTACGCACGGAAGGCCTCCCGGTCCTGGTCGCCAAGTTACTGCGGCGCCTGAGGACGACCCCGCTCTCAGTCAAACAGAACCCCGATCTGTTGACGCTCCATCCGCCTTCCGAGCCCTTCGGGTTCCCTGTGGTACCGATGGTGGATGTGTCCATTGTCATCCCCGTCTTCAATCAGTATCGCTTCACCTTTCACTGCCTTGCTGCGCTCAGGCGCCAGCGGAGTGCCTTCGGTTTCGAGGTCCTGGTCGTCGACGACGGTTCGACGGACGAGACGCGAGCGCAGCTGTCCCGCTTCGGAAATCTCCGTCTGATCGTAAATTCACGGAACCGGGGCTTTGTCCGTTCCTGCAACGCCGGAGCGCATCAGGCACGGGGCAGATATATCGTCTTTCTCAACAATGACACCCAGGTGCAACCGGGCTGGCTGGATGCCCTGATCGGGACCTTCCGCAGGCACTCGCAGGCCGGTGTCGTGGGCAGTCGGCTGCTGTTCCCGGATGGGCGCCAGCAGGAGGCCGGGGCCATCGTCTTCCGGGACGGTTCTTCCTGGAACTACGGCCATCTGGATGACCCTTACAAGCCCCGGTACAGTTATGTCCGCGAGCCGGACTATGTCTCCGGTGCCTCGCTGGCGATCCGCCGCGATCTGTTCGAGCAGCTCGGAGGCTTCGACGAACACTTCGCACCGGCCTACTACGAAGATGTCGATCTGGCCTTTCGCATCCGCGCGGCCGGCTATCGCGTCCTCTACGCGCCCCTGTCGAGGGTCGTGCACTGCGAGGGAGTGAGTGCCGGGACGAACGAGACCGCGGCCATGGGTATGAAGCGGTTTCAGGTCATCAACCGGGAGAAGTTCGTGGCCCGTTGGCGTGGTGAGCTCGCGGCGCACGGTGCGCGTGGGGAAGAGCTGGAACGGCAGAAGGAACGTCGAATCCGGCGCCGGGTCTTTGTCAGCGACGTCTACATGCTGACCCCGGATCGAGAGTCCGGCTCCCTGCGGATGCAAAACCTGTGCGTGGTACTCCAAGCGCTCGGATTCAAGATAACCTTCGCAGCCTCCAATCTGGAGGCGCCCCAGCCTTACGTCTCCGATTTGCAGCAGCGTGGCGTGGAGGTGTTGTATCGGCCTTATATCTCCTCGATCGATAGACACCTCCAAGCGCACGGGGCGGATTATGATCTGGTGATCTTGAGCCGGGCGGACACCGCGGCGCAGCTGATGGCCGGCGTTCGCCGCCATTGCCGCCAGGCCCGCATCGTCTTCGACACCGTCGATCTGCACTTCCTGCGCGAGCGGCGGTTGGCTGAGCTGACCGGGGACAAGGCCATCCGTGCCGCGGCCGAGCGGCGCCGGCGCGAAGAGCTGGAGCTGATCGCACAGGCGGACACCACGCTGGTGGTAAGCCATGTGGAACGCGATCTGTTGGCGCGGGAGGTACCCACGGCGGACGTTCAGGTCCTGTCCAATGTCCACCGTATCCACGGTAGCCGCAACGCCTTTGCACACAGACAGGATATCCTCTTCATCGGTGCCTTTGCCCATCCTCCGAACCGAGATGCCGTCCTATGGTTCTGTCGCGAAATCTTCCCGCTGGTCTCGGCGGAGGAGCCCGAGCTGCGGCTGGTGGTGATCGGTGCCGATCCACCGCCGGAGGTCAGGGATCTGGCGGCGGCGAACGTGCGTATCTTGGGCTATGTGCCCGATGTGGCCCCGTTCTTCGATGATTGTCGCCTGTCCGTGGCCCCATTGCGCTATGGGGCCGGGGTCAAAGGCAAGATCAACCAGAGCCTGGCCTTCGGCTTACCGGTAGTGGCCACGCCACAGGCGGTCGAGGGGATGTTCCTCAAGGATAGGGAATCGATACTAATTGCCGATAAACCGACGGAGTTCGCCGCCGCGGTGCTGCGCCTCTACGGCGACCATTCCCTGTGGGAAAGGCTTTCGCGCAACGGATTGGCGGTGATGGAAGCACATTTCAGCTTCGCTGCGGCCCGCCGGGCATTGATGGATCTGGTTGAGCATGGGAAGAATAAGCCTGAGCCGGCTGGGTAGGTAGGGCGTTACGTCCCAATGCGGTAGGCTTCCGGCTCCTTGATGCGGTTCGCCGCGGGCGTCCATCGATGCGGTTTGCGCCTCCTCGTGATGCCATCCTGAACGACCAACCGCGCTCACCGCACCATCGATGCGGTTCGCGATCGGGGTGGGTGTAGTCCTGCTACGGCATACCGCGCTCACCGCATCCTACGCCGGCTCACCACATGCCTAACAGGGAAACTTTTGGGAATTAGGACCCAAATTGGACTTGCACGGGAACAGAGTATCTACGTGGGTTAAAGACCAGGGCAACTGAATGATAAATAGATATAAAGCAATTGGTTAGGTAATTTGAACCGCAGAGGCACAGAGGACACCGATCGTTTTCGACCAAGCTTTTGTTGGATTGCCGGTCGATGCGGATTGCTGGTTGCGTTGCGAGCGCGGAAACCTTCTTTTCAGCACCTCCTCTGCGTCTCTGTGGTTCATTGCCAAGGCGATGTTTCAGCAGTGATTATTATTCGGTAGCCCTGCGGCGGCTTGCCGAACGACCGCATATTCCGTAGCCTTATTGTCTACACGTCCAACCGACCGAGGTAGCCTCTCCGCCCATGGATACCAGCATCGACAGCGCCCGCTTCAATATGGTCCAGCAACAGATCCGACCCTGGGACGTCGCGGACGACAGGGTGCTGTCGATTATGGCAGATATCCCACGGGAGCAATTCGTCCCGGCGGCCTATCGCAACCTGGCCTATGCGGATATGGAGATCCCTATCGGAGAAGGACAGACCATGCTGGCGCCCAAGGTGGTGGCCCACATGCTGCAGGCCCTGGACATCCGGACGAATGACAAGATCCTGGAGATCGGCACCGGGACCGGTTATGTAACGGCCTGCCTGTCCCATCTCGGCGGCCATGTCGTAAGCATGGAGATCCATACCAGCCTAGCGGAACAGGCGCGGACGGCACTGCAGGCGCTCAGGCCACGGCGGCTGGAGGTGCGCGTCGGGGACGGACTCGAGGGACCGGTGGATGGACACCCCTTCGACGCGATTGCCGTGACGGGCTCCCTACCGGATGCCACGGCACTGGCGGCGTTGGAAGGGCAGCTGGCCCCCGGTGGACGCCTGTTCGCCGTCGTCGGCGAAGAACCGGTCATGGAGGCCCTGCTTGTAACCCGCGTCACTGACCGGGATTTCCGCTGTCAGTCACTGTTCGAGACCAGTGTGCCCGCGCTGGAGCAGGCCCCGGAGCCGGAGCGTTTCGTCTTTTGATTCTTAATGGAACACTTTCGGGTACAGGATCTACAATCGCTTACCCGAATTGGGTTTTTGAAGTTATCCAAACCCTTACTGAGAGGCTGTCTAGAAACTAACACGTTGATTTCCGAGTTAGCGTACTGCTTATCATCTCAATCGAAACCTGTGAAGGGAGAGCTCTTCGGCCGTAAAATAGACTTGGGAAACAGACGCTCGAGCCACAAGATTTCTCGCTTCGCTCGAAATGACAAACAATGGGTTAGTTCTTAGACAGGTTCTGAGCCGTTGGTGGGAACGATTAGAAGGAACAGGCCCGGCTACCGGCGAGGTGTTGGACGCGGCTGCGGTTACCAGGTACTGCGAGGGAGTGGCCACCAGGACGACAGACGCGATGCTATCGCCGAGATTGCGGAAAACGAGCGGGTAGCCGGCTTCTCGCAAAGCACTATACTCCTCCGGGCGCGGGAGGTCGGTGATATGCCGCCCCAGAAGTGGACCTCGTATGCATCGCCGAGGGCGTGCCCAACTTCCCACTCGTTCGACGAGAGAAAGAACCGCACCTCGTCTCCCTGACTTCCTTTCACCTCAATGCAACGCTCCGGCGACGTGCCCACATTTCTGATGTCGTAGCCGAGCGAGTCATCGTCGAGGGCCACCCACTGGACCCGCGACGGGTCGCCCGTTCTTTCTTGCTCCAAGCGGTAGGAGTAGGCTTCGGCTCGGTCCGCGACCTCATGCCGGAGTTCCCCGCTGCGAAATCGTGGGATGGGCTGCAAAGCCCAAGTCGCGAGGAGCTGGTCCACGAGAGCCGCTGGGACTTGGAGGTGGCTGTCCAAGATGACCTTGCGCCAACGCCGAAGGGTGCCGGTGAGTTGCGCCGCCACGCTGATCGCGGACGACCGCTTGCAGGCCAGATCACCGCTGGCCGTGAACTCACCCGACGCGAGCAGCCGGCGCGACTGGTTGCGGAAGTACCCGGCATCGATGAGCGAGCGAGCCAGCAAACGCCCTCCTTGCTGATGATCCTGGGTGGCCACCCGCCGGCCCCGCGCAGTGAGGTGGGTCAGGCCGCCGCGGCACTCAAGCAGACCAGCCCCGAGCAGCACGTCGACCAGTCCCGTGACCTCATCGAACGGACCGTCGCATCGGTTCCAGACCACCCGGTTGACATGCTGCTCCGGCACGCCCGGCGGAGGGTAGGTCCGGATCGCCGCCAAGACCTCGGGAAGCCGCCGCAACCTGACCGCGGTGAGCCAGTTGTCGATCTCGACCGTCACGAGCCCTCACCAAGCAGGTAACGCAGGAGCGCCTCGAGGTCCTGTTCATTCCCCTCCGCATCCGCTGACGGGTCATCCGATAGACTCATGGGACCAAGATTGGTGCCCTCGAGGAGAAGGCGCATTCTGGCGTCCTTCGCCTGCAGCGCGGTGTCCACCAGATGGTCATTTGTCGGCCCGCCGTTGAACGTCGCGAGCAGGATGTGGATGGTTACCTGCGTGGCGGGAGGTAGACCTAAGCGATGGACCCGGTCGATAGACTGGAGGAACAGAGCACAATCGTAGGTTCGGTCAAGGTAGATGGCGTTGTGGCAGGCGCTGTGGAGGGAGATCGACTCGGAGCAGGAGGCGGGATTCGTGACCAGCACGGCTGGATCCTCATTGGCGAGGAAGCGCTGGATGATCACTTCTCGGGTATCCTCCTCCCCTGGACGTTCACACCCCTCATTCGGATCGTCGCGAAGGGCATCGGTGCCGGCGGGTACGCGACCGTCGATCGGAAGTGGTCCAGGTTCGCGACGAAATTGCTCCAACAGACGACCTTCTCCTGCCTCTCCATGATCGAGGCAACCAGGTCGAGCGCAGCTACGGACTTCGCCGGTAGCTCCTTCTGTTGGTAAACAGCAAGGCGTTCCATAAGCGTCGGTGGCCTCGCTTCGAGACGTGGGAGCCGATAGTACGAGTCGCGCAGGTTGAAGAGCGCGGGGTTGGCAGCGGCCTGCAGGAGGCGAATCGGCCGGCCGCGTCGGAGCGCATTCAGCTTGTCCTGCCAGGTCTGCGCGTCCTGAAGCCGGCGGCGGAATTGGTTGCAGATCAACCCGTAGATCTCCGCCTGGGTACCACGGAGGTCGACTGCGTGACGGACCACCTCGTAAGGAGGCAGACCGAGAGCCTCCTTCGGAGTGCGCGAGACGAACGGTCCGACCTTGTCCAGGACGCTATCGAAGTCGGTCTCGACCTGAGCAGCGAACGCATCGCGGGTCCCCGTGAGCAAACCGTCGGGCCAGAGCACGTTGAGCTGCGTGTAGAGGTCCTTCCCCGACTGCGGCATGGGCGTGCCGGACAGGATCTGACGAACTCGGGCATGGCGGGCCAATTCCATCAGCGCCGGCGCCCAGACACCACCGCGGAAGCGCTTGATACGGTGAGACTCGTCGACCACCAACATGACCTGCCGGTACCTGAAGAACCGCAGGAGGAGCAGCTGGTCGGCCACCGCAGTCGCGTAGCTCAACAACAGTATCTGTCGAGCTCCGACCTGCTCGTACACGGCCCGTCGGTTCGCAGCACTGCCTCGGACCCGGCGGACAGCGATGCGACCGCCGGTCGCGGCGCGGGCCTCCTGCTCCCAAGGGTCGAAGCAAGCAAGCGGCCCGACTACCACGACCAGGTCAACCGTGCCTGACTGGATGTGGGCGACGGCGGCCGCCAAGGTCGTGACGGTCTTCCCGGAGCCAGGCACCGAGAAGTTCGCGGCGTTGATCGCGGTGAGTGCGTGCACCGCGCCGTCGAGCTGATGCGGCCGCAGTGTTCGCGATGCCTGCCAGCCGAACTCGGAAAGTGCCCGCTCCAGGCTACTGCGGTCGAAGTCTCGGGCTCCCGCCTTCAGCGCCGAGGCTGCCTCTCGCGTACGTCGGAAGCTCCGTCGGCGTTCGAGTTCCTGCGCGATCGTCGAGTCTACGACACCTTCGGCTCCCACGCCGTAACCGTGCGACGTGAGCCAGTCATGAACCCGCATGATGAGCCATGTCACCTTGTGGCGTCGCCGGGGGACACGCCATCCCCCATCGACTGATACAGCACCGAGCGAGGCGCGGAGGTACAGAAACGCTGCTCGGTCCTTGGCAATCTCCTCGCCTATGACGAGGAGTCCGTTCTCCTCGGGCCGAAGGGTGACGGATGGCACTGCATCAGCCTTCGTCATCTAGGAAGCCACGGTGCTTATCCGTCCATTCGACGATCTCCTTCAGCGCCCCCCTGACAGCTTCCCCTTCCCCGCCGTCCGCGATCGCGCTCGTCAGGCGGTCTCCTTCTGCCAGGGACTCGAGGCGATTGACCACTTCTCGGATGGTCTTCAGGACGTCGCTCTGCCGAGATGTCTGGTATCTATCGATCGCGATATCAATCATCCGCCCGATCGTTGGCGGATAGTTCGTCACGGACGCCCCACCATCCTCCACGCCGTCGTCCTCCTCGTCGTCCGACTCGTCGGGACCGGTCTCCGTTGGAGACGCGAGGGTGGGCCTGTCGTCGGGCTGAATCTGCGTCTCAGCGTCGGAGATGTCTCCCGCGAGGCGATCGAACTGCGATCGCCCCTTCCGGAACATCTGCCTCACTTGTCGGATGTCCTCGTACTTCTTGCCGGCACGCACGCCGGCGAAGAGCACCTGGAGCACACGATCGAAGTCATCGGGATAGTCCGACTCCACCGTGATCATCATCCGGCCGATGTCACGGAAGATCTCAAGTGTCCGCAGCAGGCGATGGTACTCGCCAGGGTGGCTGGAGTCCTCAAGGAAGAGGTCCATGTACTTGACGGCGTAGAGGTTGCGGACAACCTCCGACTTGGACTGTTCAACGGTCGTCTGGAGCTTGCCCGCGACCTCGTCGATAGAGTCGCGGTCGAACCAGTCGATTTCTCGGATCTGTGCCGCCTCCCGCAGCGCGAGTAGGTAGTCGATGTCGTTGTAGCGGACCTTGAAGTTCTCGGTGAGCTGCTCGCGTTGCTCCATCTCAAGTAGAGCAGGCTCATCGATCTCCTTGGGATCCAGGATCACCACATCAACCCAGGTGAGACCGCTGTCGCCGCCCTGTCGTTGGATGCGCTTAATCATCGCGAGGCGGCGGTTGCCGTTGCGCACCGTGCCATCCGGGCGAATCCAGAAGGGCGTTTTGAGGTGGACCCCAACCGTTGGACAGTTAGGAACCGAAAATAAGTAAAGAATACGGGTTCGCGTGTGGCGTGTGATACCGTAGTTGCGCCCTTTCCATTGAATGACAGCACGCGATATACTAATCTAATATCAACATTTCGGCTTTTCATTCAGCCGATGATTTCAAAATTCGCTGTCAGCAATGAACGCAACTCGCAATGATAGTTGCGGGGATTCTGGAAGAAGGTTTCACACGCGCTTCGGAATTCACCAAATGTTTCATAATACCGATTGTACAGGACTTTTTTCTTAAAAAATTTCCATAACCGCTCAATCAAATTCAGATTCGGCGCATACGGCGGAAGGAAAATAAGCTTAATGCGCGAGGTTTTCAAGTACGCTTGAACGGCTTTGGAACGATAGTAAGGTGCATTGTCACAAATGACGTAAATGCAAACCGCAAGGACGTGAATCGCTTCCAGTTGTTGGAACAACGCAAGCGT
>Ga0209786_1000367_pt1 | contig 17239 bp, 17 predicted proteins | sample WorMetilvaeELBA2_FD_187405 | JGI IMG/M metagenome (GOLD analysis project Ga0209786, IMG submission 187405) | Marine gutless worms symbiont microbial communities from Max Planck institute for Marine Microbiology, Germany - Olavius ilvae ELBA.2... ...
GGAATGTCTCATGTCTTCTCAAGTCAATAAAATTAAGGCTTCGGAAAAGAGTGTAGTCTCAGAAACTTATCCCGTAACTGTTTGATATAATTTATTTATCTTTTTTGAGTCCGGAACCTGGGATATACCTAAATTTGAGTAAATACAATCTGAACCCGGAGTCCCTGTTATACAGCTTGACTAAACCAGTAACAGCAGCGAGTTCGAAACAGCTAAATCTCAGAAAGACGGTTATGTACGCCACCATTGCCTCGATTTTTGCGGTTTCCGCGATTGTTATTGGAGTGTTACTGATGAGCGGTTTCTCCGGCTCAAGACGTGAAAATACCTTACGAACACAAGATTCTTCATAAAAAGTAAATCGTAATCATTCTGTTTTTAGTAATCTGGGATTAGAAATACTCAATCATCCATTCCTGAATATAATGCAAATTTATTAATATCTGGTCCCCCGAAGCCCTTGAGTGATTTCTATATTGGGATGCCCGTTTCCGAGAAATTTTGTTCTGTGTATATCCGTGCAGACCCGTGTCCAATAGAAACTAATTAAACGGATGTGTTACAACAAATAAATAGAATTAATCCCATGACCCAAAAAGTTCTTATTACTGGTGCTGATGGTTTTATCGGCTCACATCTTACAGAGAAATTAGTGCGCAGTGGCCGCACTGTAAGGGCGTTTGTCTTTTATAATTCCTTTAACTCCTGGGGTTGGCTCGACCACTCTGAGGCTGAAATAAAGAAGAGTCTTGATGTTTTTGCAGGCGATATCCGCGATCCGCATGGAATTAAGCAAGCCATGAAAGGATGCGATGTTGTGTTTCATCTGGCAGCTCTTATTGCTATCCCTTACTCATATCATTCTCCAGATACTTTTGTTGATACTAACATCAAAGGAACGCTTAATGTCGTTCAGGCGGCCAGAGAGCTCGGTGTAAGCAAGGTGGTGCATACTTCAACAAGTGAAGTTTATGGTACAGCCAAATTTGTTCCGATCTCTGAAGATCATCCCTTACAAGGGCAGTCTCCTTATTCGGCAAGTAAGATAGGTGCAGATCAGATTGCCATGTCCTTTTGCCATGCTTTTAATATCCCATTGAGTATAATACGCCCTTTTAATACATACGGACCGCGGCAGTCTGCGCGAGCAGTGATCCCTACGATAATTACTCAGATAGCCATTGGGCGTAGAAAAATTAGGCTGGGCAGCCTAAATCCGACAAGGGATTTTAACTTTATTAATGATACTGTGCACGGATTTATGGCAATTGCGGAATCAAAAAAATCCATCGGAGAGGTGATTAATATTGGAAGTAACTTCGAAATTTCCATTGGTGAAACAGCTAACATGATAGCGGAGGTTATGGAAACTGACATTGAGATCGAAACGGAACTGGGTCGTTTGCGCCCTGACAAAAGTGAAGTTGATCGGCTATGGGCAGATAACACAAAAGCAAAGAAGCTAACCGGATGGGAGCCGAAATTCACCGGTAAAGAAGGCTTCAGGCGAGGATTGACTGAAACTGTGAAATGGTTCGCAAACCCAGATAATTTAAAAAAATACAAAGCTGACATGTATAATATTTAAATGCCGACCTTAAACTTAAATGACTTACTAGAAGCGCTTCAAATAGTTCTGCCTAAAGAAAAGAATCCAACACCTCTACATGAGCCTTGCTTTTTTGGTAATGAATTTAGTTACCTGAAAGATTGTTTGGATACTGGCTGGGTCTCATCCGTTGGGAAGTATGTGGACCGGTTCGAGGATATGTTGGTTGATTTTACAGGCGTCAAAAGGGCGATAGCTGTTGTTAACGGCACCGCCGCCCTGCATATTTGCCTTAAGCTGGTTGGCGTTGAACCCGGAGACGAAGTATTAGTGCCGGCTTTGACTTTTGTAGCCACCGCGAATGCTGTTACCTATTGCGGCGCAATTCCTCATTTTGTAGACTGCGAAAAGAGAACCTTGGGTCTCGATCCGGAAAAGCTTCGGAAATATTTGCTGGAAATTTGCGAGATTCGATCAGGAGGAAGTTTTAACAAGGAAACCGGGCGTCGCATAAAAGCTGTAGTCCCAATGCATACCTTCGGACATCCGGTTGATTTGGATCCCTTGATTGAGGTTTGCACCCGCTATAAATTGGAGCTGGTCGAAGACGCAGCAGAATCTCTCGGGTCGTATTACAAAGGCATGCATACTGGTAACTGGGGAAGAGTTTCTGCAATCAGCTTCAACGGAAATAAAACAATCACGACAGGCGGTGGTGGAGCAATCCTTACAAATAGTGAAAGACTTGGGGAATTAGCCAAACACATAACAACAACTGCAAGAGTGCCGCATAAATGGAAAATCCTGCATGACCAGGTAGCCTATAATTACCGCCTCCCCAATATTAACGCTTCTCTCGGTTGCGCTCAACTTGAGCAACTCCCCGAGTTATTAAAAAAAAAACGTGACCTCTCAAATAGATACTTGAAGGCCTTTGAAAATATTTCCGGAGCTCGTTTTTTCGCAGAACCAAACTATGCAAAAAGCAACTATTGGCTGAACGCCCTGATATTGGAAGACAAGTATTCAAACAGACTCGGTGAACTGCTCGAAATGACCAACAACCTTGGATTCTCAACTCGTCCTGTGTGGACGCCTTTGCATAAATTGCCCATGTTTCAAGACTCCCCTCGAATGGATTTGGTTGTGGTTGAAAATCTTGAAAAAAGAATTATCAATCTGCCCAGCAGTGCACTTCTATGAAGAAAAGGATTATACTCATCGGTGGCGGCGGTCATTGCCGTTCTTGCATTGATGTGATCGAACAGGAAGGCCAGTTTGAAATCGCTGGCATTGTTGAAAGACCAGGTAACGATGAAGCTGGTAGCCTTTTGGAATACCCAATCATTGGCGTTGATGATGATCTGTCGAATTTGCGCAAACGGTTCGAATATGCGATCATCACTGTCGGCCAGATTAATAATCCTGAAACCCGCATTCGGCTTTATGAGTTGCTTAAAAAGCTAAACTTTTCTTTGCCTGTAATTACTTCACCGACAGCATATGTTTGCCAACGCACGTCAATTAAAGAGGGAACCATTGTAATGCACCATGCTCTTGTGAATTCCGGTGCCGCCATCGGTGTCAATTGCATCATTAACACAAAAGCTTTGGTGGAACATGATGCGGTTGTCGAAGACCATTGCCATATTGCAACTGCGGCGGTAATCAATGGCGGCGTTAGGGTTGGTACAGGAACCTTTCTGGGCAGTAATTCGGTCACCAAAGAGTATATTTCCATTGGAGCAAATTCTGTAATTGGCTGCGGCACTAAGATTAACGAAAGCATCTAAAATATATGAACTTTCTGCCATAACCTTCTTGCCCCCTGAAATTGACGAAGCCAAAACGGAGTGTAATTCACTGGGGACAACTTTGAGCTTCAACCTTTGAGTTACCAAAAATCCTTTATTATTGCGGAGGCCGGCGTCAACCACAACGGCGATTTCAATTTGGCCCTACAGTTGGTAAATGTGGCGGTCGCCGCTGGGGCCGATGCCGTTAAATTCCAGACCTTCAAGGCTGAAAAAATCATTACGGCCGATGCCCCCAAGGCCAATTATCAAAAGGATTCGGCGGATCCGGATGACTCACAAATGAAGATGCTTAGGAAGGTTGAACTGGATGAATCCGCACACGAAAAACTCTTTCGGTATTGTAATGAGAAAGAAATCGTATTCCTTTCTAGCCCATTTGACATCGAAAGCATCGATTTGCTTTTCAGGCTGGGCCTTCCAATTATCAAAATTCCGTCAGGCGAGATTACCAACCTGCCCTACTTGAAGAAAATAGGGGGGTCGAAAAAAAAGGTTATAATATCCACCGGTATGGCCGACTTGGGGGAAATCGAGGATGCATTGCTGGTGCTAATGGGGGCGGGAACAGCCATAGAAGATATTACCGTGCTTCACTGCAACACGGAATACCCCACCCCGGTTGAAGACGTCAATCTAGAGGCCATGTTGACTATTAAGGCCGCATTTCCCGGTATTCAGGTCGGTTACTCTGACCACACCCTCGGCATAGAGGTGCCCATCGCAGCAGTAGCACTTGGCGCCGGGGTCCTTGAAAAGCATTTTACGCTGGATCGAAATATGGAGGGGCCGGACCATCGGGCCTCCCTAGAGCCGGATGAACTAAAATCCATGATAACGGCCATTCGAAATATCGAAAAAGCAATGGGTAACGGTATCAAAAAACCATCTCCCTCCGAGCAAAATAACAAACCGATCGCACGAAAGAGCATTGTGGCTGCAAAATTTATAATGAAAGGCGAAACCTTTACCGAGGCAAACTTGGCAGTCAAACGCCCTGGAACGGGAATCAGTCCGATGCTCTGGCATCAAATTTTGGGACGTTCAGCTATAAGAAATTTTGCCATTGATGAAATCATTGAAACGTAAGGTCTGTGTTTATACGTCAGGCCGAATGGATTATGGCATTCTGCACGGCCTGATGCAGGAAATCTCTGAATCTGGAGGACTTCAGCTTCAGATTGTCGTAAGTGGCATGCATTTGTCCGCAGAATTCGGAAAAACCGTTGACGAAATTATTGCAGACGGTTTCAAGCCGGACGAAACCGTGGAAATTCTTTTATCCGGAAGCACTCCAATCTCGGTATGCAAATCCATGGGCATTGCAATGATCGGCTATGGTGAAGCCATCCGAAGGCTTCAACCGGACATTGTTGTTGTGTTGGGGGACCGATTTGAAAACTTTTGCATGGCTGCGGCAGCTCATGTGCTTAGGGTACCCATTGCACACATTCATGGCGGAGAAATCACCGAGGGCGCCATTGATGAGGCGTTTCGACATTGCATTACAAAAATGGCGCACCTCCATTTCGCAAGCTGTGAAGTATACCGGCGACGGATTATCCAGCTAGGTGAATCTCCGGACTTGGTTTTCAATGTTGGCGCGCTCGGGGTTGAAAATATTAGAAGGACCTTTCTCATGAACCCAGAACAACTTGCCAAGTCATTAAGATTCAGCCTAAATGAACCATATTTTCTCGTAACCTTTCATCCAGCAACTTTGGAATTATCCGGCACAGGTGAACAATTCGGCGCCCTTTTATCTGCTCTGGACGCTTTTCCTGAATACAGGGTCATTTTGACAAAATCCAATGCCGATAGTGACGGCATTTTAATCAATCGAATGATCGATGAATTTGTGGAAAAACATCACGAACGTGCTGCAAGCTTTAGTTCCTTGGGCATGAACCGCTATCTTTCAGCAATGGAATATACAGACGCAGTGATCGGAAACAGTTCCAGCGGCATTCTGGAGGCGCCGAGTTTTAGGGTGCCGACGGTTAATATAGGGCATCGTCAGGAAGGACGCGTCCAGGCTGAGAGCGTTATCAACTGTTCTCCAGAAAGAAATGCGATCGTCAAATCAATTCAGATGGCCATTTCTCATGATTTTAAAAAGGCGATAAGGGAAATGATAAATCCCTACGAAAAAAAAGATACAGCTAAGAATATCAAAAAGATCATCATGAAATCAGAATTGAATAGTATTCTGAAAAAGACATTTTTCGACATTCCCTTAAATCATAGCCTGTCGAATTTCCAAGTAAGGACCGAGCAATGAAAGACATAACCATACACCCCGGGGCTACAATCAGGCAGGCCATGGAGCTTATGGGCAGGAGATCAGAGAAGGTACTCGCAGTGGTCAATGACGAACGGATTTTAGTCGGAGCCCTGAGCGATGGCGATGTCAGGCGATATATTCTTAGCGGTGGAGATTTGTCCGGAACCATCAGCGGGGTTTATAAGAGAGACCCTATCTTCGTGTATAAGGATGATTTTGACACAAAAATAATCAAAAAGCTTATGACAAATAAAAGAATCAGTTTGATTCCGATATTGGACAAAAACAAGGAGATAGTCGATTTTGTTACATGGGAGAAAATATTCGGAAATAGTGGGAAACCTGAGAGGCAACAATTGAATGTTCCGGTTGTTATCATGGCGGGCGGGCGGGGGACTCGCTTAGAGCCCTTTACAAAAATCCTGCCGAAACCGCTGATCCCAGTTGGTGACAAAACCGTAATTGATCACATTATCGACAACTTCAGGGCCTATGGTATTAATGAGTTTTATCTGACGATTCACTACATGTCAAAAATCATTCGAGCATATTTTGAGGAAAAAGATCCTGACTATACATTACAATTTGCCGAGGAACATGAGCCAAGGGGGACGGCCGGCAGTCTCAGACTACTTGAAGATAAGTTAGACGAGCCCTTTTTTGTGTCGAATTGCGACATCGTTATAGAAGCCGACTATACTGATCTCTATCACTTCCACGAACAAAATAGCTATGATATTACCCTGGTAGCTTCAGCCAAACAGTTTAACATTCCTTACGGTATTTGCGAGCTAAATGGCGGGGGGAGCCTACAAGAAATAAAAGAAAAACCGGTGTATAATTTCTTAGTAAATGCCGGTCTGTATGTTTTGAATCCAAGTGTACTTGCATTTATTCCTGACAACCAGTTGTTTCACATTACGCAACTCATCGAGGAGGTAAAGGAAATTGGTGGCTCGATCGGTGTTTATCCGGTCAGCGAACAAGCCTGGTTAGATGTAGGTCAATGGTCTGAATACCGCAAGACTCAAGAATTATTTGAGAACAATTGAGTGGCTTAGTTGGAAAAAGCATGAAATGTCTTGTTGTCGGATATGGTTCCATTGGTAAACGTCATGCAGATATCTTGCAGGAGCTGGAGCATATTGTGCACGTTGTGTCTAGAAGAAATGTGCACAATTTTCCGCGCTACAAAACAATACCCGAAGCCCTGGGTACAAGTGAATTCGACTATGTTGTTATCTGCAACGAAACCGTAAAGCACTATGATAGTTTTGTTCTATTGACAGAGATTGGATATTGCGGAAAAAAGCTAATTGAAAAGCCTCTATTTCACAAAATTCCTGAATTTTTAGATCTGGATATCTCGAGCACTTATGTGGCTTATCAATTGCGTTTTCATTCTGTTATTTTGAAAATGTTGCAGCTGATAAATAGTAAAAGACTTCATACAGTCCATGTTTATGTGGGACAATATCTTCCAGATTGGCGTCCAGGGACTGAGTATTCCAAGAGTTACTCAGCCTCCAGAGATAATGGAGGAGGTGTTTTGCGGGATCTGAGTCATGATCTTGACTATGTAACATGGTTTGCCGGCCGATGGAAAAGAGTCGCTGCCATTGGTGGCAAAGTCAGCGATCTATCTATAGACAGTGATGATGTGTTCTCTCTTCTGCTGGAGACGGAACGATGCTCATTGATTACGGTGCAGATGAACTACCTGGACCGGTTACCCCGTAGAGAAATTACTATCAACTTAGATGATGGAACTTTAAAAGGGGATTTAATCAATAACACTTTGGAGATTAATGGGAAACTAAGCAGAATAGACGTAGAGAGAAATAAACCATATCGTGATATGCATCAGGCAGTATTAACTGATGATTTGAAATACCCATGTTCTTTCAGAGAAGGGATTGAAATTGTCAAACTTATCGAGTGCGCAGAAGCGGCTGCAAAAAATAGGAAATGGGTGTATCGTTGAGAAATGTCTTCTGTTTTATTTTTGCCAGAGGTGGTTCTAAAGGTGTCCCGGGAAAAAATATTCGTGATCTTGGCGGAAAGCCCCTCATTGCACATACAATAGAAACCGCTCTTTCAAGTAACTTGATTGAAAGGGTGTTCGTATCAACGGATGAAGGTGATATTGCGAAAATTGCAGAAAGGTTTGGTGCAGAGGTGCCATTTATGCGTCCTCGCCATCTTGCTCGGGATGATTCGCCTGAATGGCTGGCATGGCAACACGGCATAAGGGAGATCAGAGGCCGGCAAGATATTGAGAAAATGGATGTTTTTGTCGTCCTCTCTGCAACCGCGCCCTTCAGAAATGTTGGTGATGTCGATGCGTGTATAAATGCATTTATTAATACCGATACAGATATTGTCATAACGGTAGAAAATGCAGCCCGCCACCCATCCTTCAATATGGTCGTCCTTGATGACAATAATTTTGCTCGGCTAGCAATGCCAACAAGTAAGACGGTTCATCGAAGGCAGGATGCACCTTCGGTTTTCGATATGACGACCGTTGCGTATGTGAGCCATCCTGATTTCATTCTGAATTCAAACTCAATGTTTGAGGGAAGAGTTATGGCTGTAGAAATTCCAGATGAGCGGGCATTGGACATCGATACGGCTCTAGATTTTGAATTTGCAGAATTTTTGATGTCAAAACGTTCAAAATGAAAACTGTGAAAGAATTGATGTCATTAGACAATCGCGTCGCAATCGTGACGGGTGGCGCCGGCCATATCGGATCTGTCTTTTGTGAGACATTGGCTGAAATAGGGGCCTCAGTAGCGGTTCTCGATCTGAATCCGGAGAAATGTGTCCAGGTGGCTGAAAGAATTGCGATTCGATCGGGTAATAAAGCATACCCCCTTTCAGTGGATTTGGCGAATGAAAAACAGATTCAAATGATTCCCGAAAAAGTTTTGGCCCAATTCGGCCGGATAGATATCCTTGTCAACTGTGCCGCTTTTGTAGGCACTTCTGATTTGAACGGTTGGGCTATGCCATTCAGCGAGCAGAGTGCAGAAACCTGGCGAATGGCATTAGAGATAAATCTTACGGCGGTGTTTGTTCTAATACAAAAGTGTGTTGAACCTATGAAAAAATCCGGCAAAGGATCAATTGTCAATGTCGGGTCAATATACGGCATCGTCGGTCCCGATTTAGACTTGTACGAAGGGACGAATATGGGAAATCCTGCGGCCTATGCAGCAAGTAAAGGGGGGCTTTTGCAGTTTACTAAATGGCTCTCAACGGTGCTTGCTCCTGAAATCAGGGTAAATGCCATTACCCCCGGCGGAGTTTGGAGAAATCAACCTGACAGTTTTCTAAATAAATACATTGGGAAAACACCGTTACAAAGAATGGCAACAGAAGAAGAGTTGAAAGGTGCATTAGCCTATCTGTCCAGTGATCTTTCTGCCTATGTGACCGGGCAAAATCTGGTTGTCGATGGAGGATTCACTATTTGGTAAATTCGCATCAACAAATAGAAAAGATGGTTGAGCAAAACGCAGTCAGGGTTATCCCAAGGCTCGATATCAAAGGTCCCAACTTAGTCAAAGGGATTCATTTTGAGGGTCTCAGGGTGCTTGGGGCTCCAGAGCAATTTGCTAGGCATTACTATGAAAAGGGTGCAGATGAGTTGTTGTATGTAGATGTGGTCGCAAGTCTTTATGAGCGGAACAGCCTTCATGAATTGATAACAAATACAGCACAAAATATTTTCATACCACTTACGGTGTCCGGGGGAATCAGGTCCATTGATGATATTAGAGGGGTTCTTCGCGCGGGCGCAGATAAGGTTTCACTAAATACTGCAGCAATTAAAAATCCTCAGATTATCGAAAAAGCCGCCAGAGTGTTTGGTTCGTCAACGATCGTCATAACCATTGAAGCAATAAAACATCAAGATGGAAAATACTACGCCTATAGTGACAATGGTAGAGAATACTCGGGTATTGAAGTACTCCAGTGGGCCAAAAAAGTCGAGGAATTAGGCGCCGGCGAGATTGTTGTCAGCTCTGTTGATCGGGAGGGTACAGGAGCTGGATATGATGTAGCGTTGACTAGAATGATATCATCAGCTGTCAATATCCCTGTAGTTGCTCATGGAGGGCCGGGAAAAGTTGAGCACATTGGAGATGTAATAATAGATGGTAAGGCAGATGCCGTGGCTGTTGCGTCGATGATTCATTATGATTTTGTGGGGAAAAACCAAACAGAAAAAGCCCATAGTAAAGAAGGGAATGTGGAGTTCCTTCAGAGTGGAAGCAAGGTTTCGAAAATACAGACTTTAGATCTGCGTGAAATTAAAAAATATCTTATCAGGCTCGGAATACCCTGCAGGTGTGGGTTTTGAACCGGTGAAGACGATATGAACGAAAAAAGTGAGATGATAATTGCAATTATCGACTATGGGCTAGGTAATCTTTTCAGTGTCCGAAATGCATGCAAGCATGTAGGCCTTAACGCAGAGATTACGAATGACAAAAATGTAATCGAAAAAGCCGATGCTGCTATATTACCAGGGGTTGGAGCTTTTAATGTGGCCATGAAAAATCTTGAAAAATTGGATCTGATTGGTCCCATCAAAAGCTTTGTTGATAGTGGACGCCCGTTTATGGGTATTTGTTTAGGTTTGCAGCTCCTTTTTACTGAAAGCGAAGAATTCGGAGTATCACGGGGACTTGATTTGATTGGAGGCTGTGTAGTGAAATTTCCCGCTATGAATAATGACGGTAAGAAAGTAAAAGTGCCTCAAATAGGCTGGAACAGGATATACAAATCGAATAGAACGTTTAGCAATAAAGGTAATTGCCTACTAAAAGAGATTGAGGATGGGGAATTCATGTATTTCGTCCACTCATTTTACGTAGAGCCTTTTGCTGAAACAAATATATTAACCAAAACCAATTACGGAGGTATTGAATATTGCTCAAGCATCTCTTTTAAGAATGTTTTTGGGGTGCAGTTTCATCCTGAAAAAAGTGGGAAAAAGGGGATTGGGATTTATTCGAAATGGGCGGAATCAATTAATAATTTAGAAAGAAACGAAGTTGAATATGAGTGAAATTTTAGAAGTAAAATACGGGCTTCCCGAAAAAGTGCGTTTCTGCAAACGATGTGTGATGTCCAACCAGAGGCCGTCTTCTGCGGTTGAATTCAAGCATAACATAGCCAGTAAAAAGGTAACATTGAATATTGATGAAGAAGGTGTTTGTGATGCATGCAGAGTTGCAGAGCGTAAGGAAAATGAAATCGACTGGCAAGAAAGGGAGGAGCAGCTGTTAAGGCTCCTCGACAAATACCGCCGGAATGATGGTAACTATGACTGTTTGGTTCCCGGTAGTGGCGGTAAAGATAGTGGCTTTCAGGCACACGTGCTGAAATATAAATACGGGATGCATCCGCTTACGGTTACATGGCCGCCCATCCTTTACACCGATTATGGATATGAAAATTTTCGTAATTGGTTAGATGTCGGAGGATTTGATAATATAAGTTTTAATCGCAACGGCTGGGTCATGAGGCTGTTAACCAAGCTATCCATTGAAAACATTTTTCATCCTTTCCAGACGTTTATTCTCGGCCAAAAGAATTTAGCGCCAAAAATCGCCTTGAAGTACGGCATACCATTGATTTTTTATGGTGAAAGCGAGGCGGAATATGGAAATCCAATTGCAGAGAGTTCAGCATCTCTCAGGGACAAGTCCTATTTTACAATTAAAAACCTGAATGAGATTTATCTGGGGGGAATAACCATAAAGCAACTCAGGGAAAAATATGACCTTGGGTTGAATGATCTTATGGCCTTTTTGCCGGTTATGTATGATGAACTGGAAAGCAACGATATTCAGGTGCATTATCTAGGATACTACCTGAAATGGACCCCACAGGAATCATATTATTTTGCGGTTGAAAATACAGGTTTTAAAGCCAGGCCGTTCAGGACGCAGGGGACCTACAGCAAGTACAATAGCATCGATGACAAAATCGATGATTTACATTATTATACAACTTACATCAAATTTGGACTTGGCCGAGCTTCTTATGACGCGTCCCAGGAAATCAGAAACAAGCACCTTACAAGAGAAGAGGGTCTCACTCTTGTTAAGCGTTTTGACGGAGAGTTTCCTGATAGATATTTTAACGAAATAATGGAATTCTTAGGCATGGATCCAGAGTATTTTATGAAACTGTGTGATAAATTCCGTTCACCCCACCTCTGGAAAAAGGAAGATGGAAATTGGAAGTTAAGGACAGAACTTGAATGATTGGATTGACTGGCCTATAGGTAGTGTTCAGAGAACCAAGCACATGTTTTGAAAAAAAAACCTTGGCATGAATTCACTGCTTGTATCAGTTGGTAAACCTTTCACCAAAACTAAGGTAACCCTACCGTTGCATAAATTTTGACTTTTTTAAGATATTTTACTCAAGCTGCCTTTTGGACAGAGTCAAGAAAATGTAGTAGCTCTTTTCGGACTGCACGGTTTGCAATCATGGCTAGAGTGAGTTCTCCTTGAGGCCGTGTAAGATGTCCTGCGCGTTGAATAATTCGGTGTCTTAGGGTGTCCAAATTTTTGAATTTCCACGCGGCGGGCCGTTTAGGCAACGCGCGACTAGTAGCTGGGGCAGATATCATTTGAATTTCCCGGGAAAGATTGTGAGCCATCATAGCGCAAAGCGTGTATATTTGGTTGCCCGCCAAGCGCCGTGTCGGAATGATATTGAGGGCACAGTTTCCTTTGGCATCGCCGAAGATGGCTTCCTGAGATCCACGCCCATTGTGGAACAGGATTACAGCTTTGGCTGATTCGCTCTTGTTGGTTACGATAACTTTGTAATCGTAATTGAAATCGCGCGGCTCAAACAGATCCAACTGAATCGGACCTTTGTGCTGTTTACGGGTTTTACGGTGTGTGAAAATAAATCGTTAATTCGTATCCCAAGACTTTGGTTTCCAGTTGGTTTCAAAGTAAGACCATTGACTGTCGATGCGTCGCCAGCGTTTGCGCTGTTCAATTTTGCTTTTAAGCTCAACGAGTCTTTCAAAAGGAACCGATGCGCTAAACTTCACATGGTTGTCATCGAAAGCGGGCATAACTTTTTTGCTGAAAAAAGCCGAATCCATGCACGACTCAAATGTAGTACCTTTTAGCTTAGCACGCAAATTTTCAAAACACAGCAGCATAAACTTGTCGGCACCATTGGAGTCATGAACATTGCCAGGGCGATGAAGAAGGTCAAAGAACTGAGCGGTTTGTGCCACTGTACAAAATAGTGGATAGTAACTGCGGCCGCCTTTTTTTGCCTTATTGAATCCGACAGCAGTACCTTCGGCATGCCCTTTGGTCGTGAGTACCGAGCCGTCGAAGTCCAAGGTTAACCGCAGTAGCCGTGCTCGGATAAGACCTTCGGTAACCAAGTCACGAGACAATTGTCTATATTTATCGACGCCCTCATCTTCCATTTGAGAAAGAGCACGGGAAATGGTGGAAACATCGGGAAGTTTTTTCAGCCCTAATAATCGTAAAACTAAGGGATCGTCACTATAGTAATCAACTTCACGTAGCCGACGAAATCCAAGTAGAAGGTGAACAATTAGTAGTAAAACAATAAGATGGTGCCCAAAAATAGGCGATACCTTTATATGGCTGAAACACTTTTTGAGACGTTGTTTCAAGTCCATACGCGTAAACAAGGCCTGAAATATCAACAAGCCTGAAAAAGAGGTAAGTTTTTGATCTTAAAATTGAATGGTCGGAATTTTGTGGAATTTTGCATGATTTTGTGCTTTACTGGACTTCACTTGCGGAGGCCTCCTGGATTTGGTTTGGATTTCTTCTGCAATTTCCGTTAAACCACTATTCATGGGGCTCCGCAAGTTTTTTCTTTTAGAAAACTGCAATTTTTATGCAACCAGAGGGGTAAGATTGCATAATGTATGGAATCTTATATATATGGAAGGGCTTATTAATGAATGTTCTAATTGAACCAGGAGAATCAAAAAATGTTTTGACAACAATAGCGATTGGTGAAGAATACTATAATTCATGGGAACAATTTGCATTTCCGACCTGGAAGAAATATTGCGAAAGAAATGACTTAGGATTGATCGTTTTTGATACTGATCTGCTTCCAAAAGACAGCACAATCTGGAAGAAGCCTAATTGGCAAAAGTTACTTATCGGCCACGAATTGAAAATTAACCTTCCTAATGTCAGTAACGTTTGCTTTCTTGATACTGACATTCTAATTAATTTCATGGCACCAAATATTTTTGATTCTTACAACCCTGATACTATCGGTCTGGTGTCTTTACACCAAAATTTACCTTATCCCCGCGAGGAAGTATTACGACGATTAGCCTTCCTAAGGCATTCCTACTATGACAATAATTATCCCTTGGACTCGGCGCTGTTTATATCTCTAGATCGCCTTTACGAATTTCATGGGTTAGCTTCACAGAAAAACGAAGCATGTACAGGGTTAATAATGTTTAACGTAAGCAGGCACGCAGAAACTTTGAGGAATTGGTTTTCTAAATATGATCGCCACCTAACGTCAATTACCGGAGGCGGTGAACAAACCCACGTTAACTTTGAGATGTTAAAGTGGGGAAATATCTCTTGGTTTAATTATAAATTTCAAGCCATGTGGGTTTTTGAAATGGCTTGGAAATATCCATTTTTATATGAGTTCGGTCGGGAGAATAAGGTGCTAATCAGAGAGTGTATCGAGGCTTCGCTATTTACAAATTATTTTTTGCATTTTGCCGGAAGTTGGTATGAAAGTGAAATGTGGAAGGTGGGAGGGGTGCTCGAGGACTTGGTGAAACAAGAGACATTCGAGGGGTTTAGTGAATACGAAAAGCTTCCGGTAACAGGCGAGCCTGTTGGAATAATTAAACCCAAAGATTAAAAAGATCAAGGATTTGAATAATGAATGATTTATCTGCGCCAGTCAATGGTGATTCTGTTAATCAGAAGCTTGACCCAAAGTTCATAAATTTTAGCAAGTATGTTCGAAGGCATGAAATAGCGAGGTTTCTTGTCCAATATGAATTGTTCAAGAAAGTACTTGGAATCAAAGGTTCTATTGTTGAATGCGGAGTATATGAAGGGGCAGGGCTTATGACTTGGGCAAAACTTTCTGCGATCCTTGAACCTTACGCCTTCCTCAGAAAGATTATTGGTTTTGATACTTTTGAGGGTTTCCCTTCAATCAATGATGCTGACTTGACGGGTTCCGGTGCAGTAGCGAATATTGGCAGATTGCGACCATCTTACGATGTGTTGTCCGAGTTAAATGACTGCATCAAAGAATTTGATGAAACACGTTGTATTTCTCACAAAGAAAAAGTCCTGTTAATAAAAGGGGATGCCCTAGAAACAATTCCTGAATTCGTGAAACAGAATCAACATCTGTTAGTTTCACTTTTATACCTAGATTTTGATCTATATGAGCCAACTTTGTTGGCAATTAAAGAATTTTTACCCAGGATGTCAAAAGGGTATATCGTCGCCTTTGATGAACTAAATGATGAAAAATGGCCCGGGGAGACTAACGCGCTTCTTGATGCTCTCAATCTGAATGAGTATAGACTTGAGTGCTTCCCATTTGAACCCCATATAAGCTATATTACAATATGAATCTATTATCAAATGCTTCTACCTACCAAAAGTATAGATGCAGATTTGGGGTTTTTCTGTTTTGATGAATCAGTTTTTGTCTAATTATTGCCGGGTTCCCAATTTTGTTTTAAGGTATATTAAGCGAAAAAAACGCCGGCGACTTAAAAGTATGATGCGAGGCTTTAGACTACTAAATAATACAAATAAACTTGGCATAATCCGAGAGTTAAAGGCTGACCTGATGAATACTCGTTTCATTCGGATTGATCAAACAGCCTCGCCCGAAATATTCGGAGCAGCTTTTCCTAACGCAGAACTTGCCGTTCGCCAATTTCTTTTGCAAAAATTAGTTGGTATTCCTTTAAATAAAGCGTTGTTGTATTCCCTTGGTACCAACGGGACCTCAGTGATTTTTCCTTTGCCCAGCGCTTGGCAAAGTGTTTTAATCGATCACGGATTTAAAGTAGCAAAGGCAAGATCTTTGCTCGCTTGGGGAGGCATTGTTGGCTTATGCTTTTGTTATGGTGTCTTGACTATTGCACGTATTGTTGTTAGCTCCATCCGGGGGCTAATGAGGCATCGAAACGATTTTGTTCCGAAAGAGTACGCATATTTTGAAAAGCTTAGCGCCGGAAATCTTCCCCAACGATGTGGAGATGAACGAAGTTACGACATTGTAAACTGGTATTCTCAATGGGAGGGGAGAGCGAAGGGGCTAGATGCTTATTGCCATGATGTCCGTGCTGATAGCTGCACCACAGCTAGTGGAATACGAGTTGAATATATTGGTAACTCTATTCCGAAATTGAGCAATTTAAAAGACCTATTGCGGTTTAGCGTTTGGATTTTAAAAGCCGTAATTCGTTCAGCGAGTGATATCTTTGTAGGACGATGGTGTCATGCGCTACTCTTGGGAGAAGCTGCAAATGCAACTATCATTCGATTGGTAGAGTCAGAGAGACTAGCAAAAGATTATCTATTCCATTATTCTGGAACTATTTATAGACCATTATGGACTTATGAGGCAGAGGAAAAAAATAGTCGGATTATTACCTACTTCTATTCAACCTCTGAACAAGTCAAACTTCCCCAAGGGTATGTATCTCAGGGGTATGAGTGGGGCGCAGTAAATTGGCCAAATCTACTTGTCTGGGATAAATACCAAGAAGAACTTCTTCGTAAAGACATTAAATACAAACCGGATATAAAGGTTGTGGGACCGATCTATTTTCAAGATTCAGCTGTTGAACTTCCCAAAATTCCTAGTAGATCGATTGCTGTTTTTGACATTGAGGAACACAGAAAATCCGCACACTTTGGATTTTCTACCTTATCAGAATACTTTAACCGGAATCCGGATTTGAATGTTCAGTTTATCAAAGATATTCATTTAGCTTTGTCAGAGTGCGAGGGGATATTAGTACTTAAACAGAAGCGAGAGATCGGCAACAAATCCATAAAGAACTATAAGAATTTGCTTCAAAAACTTTATCGATCAGGGGACATAATATTAATTGATTCGGGTATCTCTGCTGTTAGGGTTATCGAAAAATGCGAAGGAGTCATCTCTCTTTGTTTTACTTCGCCTGCACTTTACATGCGAGACCAAGGTATTCCGACTGTTTACTATGATCCAACAGGTTGGATTCAAAAAGACGATCGTGGTGGGCATGGGGTCCCGATTTTGTCAGGAATAGAAGAGTTACGTTTTTGGCTGAGGCGTATCTTACAGGAAAACAAAAAGGAATTAATTAGCTAAAATAGGGAAATCGTAAAAGATTGAGGTAGATAATTACCATGATTCTAATGCTTATTTAGTGCCTGAACGAAAAGTGGCCGTTTTTCCAGTTAGCCCGGCCGCTAATTATCACTCATTAAATTACTGCCGTTCAAAACGATGGCGAACAATAGCAAATCAATATTTAGCAGCGTTTTCTCTAAA
>Ga0209786_1000368_pt1 | contig 17215 bp, 9 predicted proteins | sample WorMetilvaeELBA2_FD_187405 | JGI IMG/M metagenome (GOLD analysis project Ga0209786, IMG submission 187405) | Marine gutless worms symbiont microbial communities from Max Planck institute for Marine Microbiology, Germany - Olavius ilvae ELBA.2... ...
GGGGGTTGCCTCCACCTTTTCGGGGGGGGATCATAGGCCCTGCTGACCATAACCCCAAGCTGACCCTATAGTCAGAGCGCACTAATTTTTCTAACATAAGCAACCCAGCCGAAACTCGCAACAAGCTGATCTTTGTATTAATCGAATTAGTATTAAGTAGCTGTAAAGCACATTCGTCCCCACCTTTCCTACACCTTTCCTCACCGATGGCGAAAAATTGTTGTAGCGGCTCGAAGTGAGCGCTATGTTTTCGTGCGCCGGGGCACTTTTTCTGTGCAATGAAGCAGTTTTTCGGTTGTTTATCAATCTTTTGAGCGCGTTAAGTAGTATAAAGAACGTAATAAATTTTGAAACAAGCTGATTTGTGTCGATTACGATACGACCGATACTTTTTCTCGGAAATTGGGGGCATCCTGTCTCCAGTAGGCACAGTCTATCTATGCATAGATAGACTGTGCCAGTAGGTAATTGCTCCCGAACTTTTGGCACTATTCGGTGTAACTTCCTCGTACCATTACTGGCGTGACAAGCTGTGCAGCCTGCGATAGGGCCGACACCATTGTGCCCCGCCCATGCCCATAATCTGTTTACCAAATTTGAAGTGTGTAGCTTAATATCCTTGTATGAAACAAGCTCTCCGACCAGATATGCGGCCGCACTATATGCCCCCGCCCCGGGCAAGAACTGCCCACCCTGTATGTATACCAAATTTGAATATTGTAACATTATCCGTTTTGGAAATATTGAGGGGTCCAAAAATTTCGAAATTGGGTCACGTGCCCCAGGCCAGGCCCACTAATGGGCCAATTTGTGGTCCATGGACTAGAACTCCCCTCGGTTTATGTGCGTACCAAATTTGAAGATGTTGCTTTATCCGCGACAAAGAAATGGCGCATTTTGCTCCTGAGCACTAATTGACCCTGTTACCTTGACCTTTGACCTTTTGACCTCTAAATGGGGTCACGGGTCACCCGTGTAATGGGCTTCCTTGCTGACAATTTTAAGCTTCCTATGTCCTTCCATTCTCGACTTAGGTCGAGTACGGGACACAGATAGACGGATGGACAGACGACGCCTATCATCGCTTAATGCCCCCACCCATTGGGGGCGGGGGCATAATAATAACGGGGTCCCAAAAATATCAAAATCGAGTCACATGACTTAGAAGCCAATTTCTGGTCAGTGGTCAAGAATTTTCCATGCTTTGTGTACCACATTTGAACAGCGTAGCTCTATATATTCACGAAGTACTGATGAGGAGTCCCAAAAAACGTAATAGGCCTGGGGTTGGTAGAATATATGGGGCTGGATGGTACTACGGGGCTGAATAAGCCTGGCCCTAACCCAATAAAGCTAACCCTAAGACCCTAACGACACTACCCTATCGGTCCCGCAGTCCCGCTGCACCCCGCATCTTCTTAGTTCCACAGTTCCGTCCGGCCGTCCCGCCCCGCATTTTATCCTAACTGTAGGCCTATACACTAGGCACTGGCAATGTTTATTTTTTGAAGAAATGGGGCTGTTGAAAAAAGAATGCCCCATTTTAGGGGTCATGGCCGCTTGACAACTAGTACCTTATAATATGTAGTCATCCATGGAAATTGGTACTGGTAACCAGCCCACTTTCAGTCACTTACAAGTAAAATACAAGATGGATAGATTTTTTTTCTGTCTGTGGAAAATTGCATACACCAGCAACAGAGCACATTATGTGCTGTTATAGTGGCTGTGTCCACACAGTTGTTATCAATATATCTTTTGACTACCTGCATAAAATACAATGTGATCAAATGATTTGATCGCCTACCAGTACCCTTTTCGCCCATTTACAATGGAAAAGCCATTCCATATGGAAAATCATGCGCACAGTTGAAAATCGAGTTAAACGGGTAGCAACTGTACTGACATGATCATCAGCATCACTGACCTACCATATAAACCCAGTTTTCTGTATAATTCTTAAGGCAAACTACGTCGTATCTGATCGAATACAGACATTAGCGCCATTTTCCACCTCGTACAATGGGTTTGCGGTCAAAAGAAGAGTTTTCCATGGATGGAAAGGTGTCTAGATAAAGTCATTCTTGTACTATTACAGTCGGCATAGGATGGTTAAGTATGCTTACAAGCACTGGAGATGCACAAAAAGACATCTGGAACTCCTGTAAGTGCCACTTTTATATGTCCGGAACAGATTGTGGTTAGAGGAAGACAGTGTTTCAGTGGGTGGAAAAGTGTCGAGATGAAGTCATACAGCACAGTGTGTCATTACATTGGGCTCAGAAAGTGTGTATAGTCATGGTTAGACCCACCCAAAAGAAATGGCTGGAAGTCTGTCTGGCATTCATGGCAGAACCGGTTTTTCATGCACGGTAGAGGTTTGTGGGTGGTGGAAAAGGTTTTCTTGGATGGAGAGATGTCCAGATGGAGTCACTCATCACTATGTGCCATTGTCATGGGCATGGGAAGTGTGTAATTGTGGTGTGAACCAGTGGAAAGGGCTGTAAATGTCTTATGGCAGTCCTGGAAGAACCGGTTTTCCTTGTGCACTAGAGGTTTGTGGTTCCAGATGGAGTCAGTCTGCACTGTGTGCTATTGCAGTGGGTGTGGGAAGTGGGTCATCGTGGTCTGAGCTGGTGGAAATGCCTGTAAGTGGCTGTCAATGTCTGTGGAACCCGTGGAAGGACCGGTTTTCCATGTGCGTTGGAGGTTTGTGGTGGGTGGAAGACGCTTTTCCATGGGTGGAAAAGGTTCCAGATGTAGTCAGTCGGCACTGTGTGCCATTGCAGTGGGTGTGGGAAGTGGGTCATTATGGTCTGAGCTGGTGGAAATGGCTGTAAATGTCTCTAGTACTCGCGGAATAATCGGTTTTCCATGTGAAACCCCGTTTTCCACTCATTTGCATGGTTTTCCGCATATGGAATGGCTTTTCCATAGCTGGAAATGGGTGAAAATAAAATCAATTGAAGTACACCACATTCATTTTTCTGCAGGTAGTTAGAAAGGTTATTAAATCCAAGTTTTACTCGCTCTAACTGCACACATATGATCTCTGACAGGTGCATATATGCCATTTTCCACCTATGGAAAAATTTTCCGCCAACCCTGTATTTTCCCCAGAGGTGATCAAAGGTGGGGATCAATTTTCTATAAGTACAGGCCACCAGTAGTCATAATCACCACAAATCAGCTTGGTGCAAGTTTTGGCTGGGTCCACCTATATTTCTGTCTGACTACTAAAAGACCCACGAAGCCTGCACTAACCCTAACAAGAAGCTCAGCAGATGCTGAGAAGCCCGCGCAACGCGTGTCGGACACAGATGTGAACCGGAACTAGTAATATGGCAAAGAATTTGACGTCGCCGTCGACTCTGCACACGTCCTATAGGGATAAGACACGCGTACGGCCGCGAATACGGCTAAAAATGGCATCCCGACGCGACCACTGGACACCTTTGGACTGTTATTGCTCATTGTGATTGTACTGCAGTGACTGTGATATGGCATCGTGGACGGCGAGGGCAAGGACACGGGGGTAGCTGCCCCCCCCCCATGGCGCCGCCCATGTGTAAAATACGTGAGTGACATGTAGGTAGCATGTGGTCTTGCTTGTCAGTTTGCGATAACTAATGGCCCGAAAATTACCATGAACTTCTAAAAGTGACATGACAGTCACCAAGTGCGAAAGTGCAGTCTGGGCACATGGACCTTGTTAACAAACTGTAACCCACAACCAGCTGCCCATACTCCTTTGTTAACGACTTGTGTGTCTGCGTCCGTGGCTTGCCTCGTAGGGCCTAGGCTGGGCGACGGGACCGCAGACCAGTAATATACTGAAGAATATTTCTCACTTGTAAGGGACACATTTTGTACGTAATGCGGCTCTCACATCTGAAATAAAACTGAAATAAAACTAAAACAAAATCCCCCACTAACTGTTTTATTTCAGTTTTATTTTAGTTTTATTTCAGCGTCACACGCCTGAAATAAAACACTGAAACAAATCCAAAGTAGGCGGGCTTATGATAACGACGTATGCCTGTGCGTCTGCCAAACAAAACTGCGATTATGGACGATGATGAAATGTTGTTTGTTGCCCGAATGGCTTCTGGTGTTGTGACTGGTATCGCTAGCAGTAGACTAGTTGCAGCAAGAAAGCGAAGACGCCGCACGATCTGGGTGAAACCTCTTTTTCAACGGCATTCCGAAAAATCCGAATATGGCGCCTACAATCTGCTGCTGATGGTAAACACATACACAGCCAAAATGCACCATTTACACTTCAAAATATACAAAAAAATTCCAGGCGGGCACAGCTCCTTACCAAACAACTGGTGTCCGAGTCACGTGTAACGTAGGCTAACTGTCAATTTTGGTCTTCCTAGGTATCTCCGTTCTCGACTTATTCCCCGTGTACGCGACAGACAGACAGACGGCAGACGTCATACAGACGACATCAGACAACAGCGTTTTATTGCCCGCGCAACGCAGTAAGTCGGGCTATTGCCATGGGCCTGCGTCCGTCCGTCTGTCTGTCCGTCCGTCTGTCACACGCTGGTATTGTGTCAAAACGGCTCAACCTATCGTAAGAAGTTTTTCACCATCTGGTAGCCCCGCCATTCTAGTTTTACCATGCCGAAGATCGCCGGGAAATCGCAAAGGGGTTCTGCCCCAGGGGGCGTTGAGTAGGGGAGGGGTGGGTGAAAATTGCGTTTTGGTGACATTATCGCGTTATATCTCAGAAACGGGACGAGACAGAGCCATAGAACGTAAATAGGAAGTCGCATAAGCTCTATCGACTCCTGTGGTTTCCGCCATATTTCCACTTCCGGTTTCGGCGCTACGGGCGTCGGGATGCCATTTTAGCGGTTTTCGCGGTCGTACGCGTGTCTTATCCCTATAGGACGTGTGTACAGTCGCCATATTACTATTTCCCGTTCAGGTTGACACCGGAAGTGGTTTTTTATCGGCAGTACGGTTGCCGACCGCCCGTCATTTGGTATTGGAGTCGACTACAAAGTAGTACAGGAGGATTCCAAATGCCTTCTCACGGTCATATTTCCACTTCCGATACACCGAAAAAAAACGGAAATAGTATTCAGACTACGTCAGACAGATACGCGTTGCGCGGGCTTCTCATCATCAGCTGAGCTTCTTGTGAAGCCTGCGGCGCCGGCTTAAGCCGGCTGCGCAGCCTTAATAACGTGATATTATACGTCATCGTAGTGCGCTGACAAATACCGAGTTTCTGGTTGTTTGTTCTTTGCTGAACTACCTGAAACTGTTTTAGCATTTGCATATTTTTCGGCATGCGAAGAAATATGCTAATGAGCCTGAAACAATCCCAAAACAAGTCCAGGTTGTTTTGGGATTGTTTTAGTGTTGTATTTCAGTTGTATTGCACATGTGAGAGCTTGTGAAATAAAACTGAAATAAAGTTGTTTTCTGTCAGTTTTATTTCAGATGTGAGATCCGCATTGTGGACAGTGTTTGCGTGACAGTGTGACGCAACAGACGTGCGGACGCAGACAGACGACTTGGTCACATCTCGAAGGCACTTCGAGGAGTTACATGCGGCGCATTACGCAGTCATGCTCTATGTGCGTCCCTTGGTGGAATCGCAGACACTGGAACACGGAGCAAATTGCACTCAAGTGTGACAGACAGTTGGAAGTAGGTCGACAGTGGCTTATACAAATGCAAATGGACCGGATGTTGGCCAGCATGTGAGAATGTGAGAATGTATGCATGTTACAGTTCAGAAGTGTACTGTTGTTTGTAATCTGTGTCTCTGTCTGCGTAGCGTCAACAACGACGTCATAGAAACACGCATTGCATTACGCGTATCCATAGGTATATACACGCTTGTCCTATGGGACGCGCATTGCCATAAAATGTACAACAGCTGTCACAGCTGGAGCCTGGAAATGTAACTGCCCAAAAAAGCAGCTGTTTATAACCCGGTTGGAGGGCGAGCTGCTGTTAATCATACACCGAAAACAGCAAGTAGCAAAACGGTGATGTTATTCAGCAGCATATTGAGCTTTCGACAGTGTGCTGCAAAGTAATATAACCGTCTTTGTATTACCTGTTTTCGGTGTGTGAATAAGAGCAAGTCGCACCTCTACACAGCTGTAAGCTGTCGTTTTTGGGGTCCGTTGGAAATACTCCCTACTGACGTCGGGTTATGTGACTGTGCACGGCTGACAAAAGTACGTGTGTTATGGTATGCAGGACAACGGCCATGGCGCTTCTGCCCGACTTTCCGTGTCCCGGCAAGTTGCCGCAGCCGCCGCAACGTTTGAACGTCGCCATTACCACATTCTGCATGGACGACTGCACTGACATCTCTGTCATCGGCTCCGGAACCTTCGGCGTCGTTTGCCGCTGTCGCTATCGCGGCGCTTTCTGTGTACTGAAGCAGCTGCACGATGTCGACGACGAGGAAGACGAACCGCATCATGACGCCCTATACCGAAAGGAAGTACAGCTGCTGGACAGACTGCGAGGGCACCCGAATGTTGTCAACATACTGGCGTACTGTTACCCGCGCCGTGCGCTCATGCTCGAGTTTATGTCGTTTACGTTTCAGTGTATAGGCATGTCTGTCAATCCGGTCAACAGTCTCGACCGTCTAATAAGGGCCCTCGCACGTAACAACTTCAACGGATGCACTCACGTGCCGGCAGCGGTTGCCATGGACGTAGCCACTGGTTTGAACTTTCTCCACTCTCGAGGAGTTGTACACCGCGATCTCAAGCCGGCCAATGTGCTCGTGTCAAACGACCACTACTGCCATCTGGAACGGGCAGATGTTTGTAAGTGGTGGGCTACAAGGCCAGTGGTATGCAAGCTCACCGATTTCGGCGAGTCGCGTTCCGCTGCAGTGAAGACGCGAATTCAGATGACCAGCACTATGACGCGAAACCTGGAACGTGGATCTCCCGTATACCAGGCGCCCGAAATTTACGTCGACGCTCCAGCGGCAGTACACGTCCCGGCGTTGAAAATGATGGACATCTGGTCATTTGCGATGGTTGTCTTCGACCTTCTTAACCCGGACACGTTTGTGTACAGGGCTGAGGTGATCGACGCAGGAGCCCTTGACAGGCCCAACACCGTACTGATGGCGAGACACAAGGACCGGTTGCTGCCGCAGTTCTCCGACGTGTTTCGACCACTGCAACAAACTGTATGGCAGCCTCTGCGAACAGTCTTCGATGCGTGCGCGACGTACATGCCCCGCAAACGACCGGCTGCTAAGGAAGTGCTGGCGTGCGTCGTAAATGCACATGTCTGGGTGCAGTGTCTGCCAGTGTCACAGACAAATCTTGGAAGCTTTGGACCAGGCCGCAACAAACGCAAACGGTTGGATCGAACACGAAACGCATGCTCATTTCTCGCAATCCTCCTCGCTGACAAATTACTTCGTAGTGAACGTGCCTCCGGAAGTTCGACGCAACAACACCTGGCAACGCTGGCGACAGATGCGATCTTGAACTTCCCGGATGAGGTCCACCAACGACGGACTAGCGACCAGTTGTACGGCATACAGGAAGCCTACGACGTCATGCGCGCCGCGGAAGCCTGCTCGGAATACAGCGTCGACCTGCGCGTTTTCAGTCAGACACCGAAGGACTCAACAACGGCAATGGATGAACTGCGCATGGCGTTACACACGCTGATGGGCACTGGCGACTGCTTTGCGGCAGTGTACGTCGTTCCACCGGTGAGTGTGTTGGTGTGCAGTGTCGACAGGGACAGTTTGTGTGTGGTGGACACACACGCCGTCCCAAAACGCTGCGGTGGAGACGACGTACACGGCGCTGTCGTGATGTCCCGAGACAGTGTCACGGCCATTCCGTCAATTACCAACTGGCTGTTGAACAGAACGAACAGGGAAAGACTAGTCACGCACGAACTGGGTCTGCTGTCACCCGTGGTCAGTTCACTGGATATTGGACTTAACACTGCAACTGGTGCCAGTGTGCCGCGTGCTGCAAGCACTGCCAGTGGTGTTCCGTCACGTTCATCAGCTGGTACAGTCAACGCTTCTGTGGACGGATGGCCTGGTTGCACCATGCTGACGTCCTCAGTCGAACTAGCTTTGTTGGTACCTGAGCATGACGCAGCTGTTGGTTACAGTGGAAGTGCTTCCGCTGATGAGCAGACAGTAACTGTAGTTGAGAATACTTCAAAGCCATCACAAACAGTGAGTATTTTCACCGACAGAGCATTAGCTGCAGGCATACAACCCACGTCATTGACCGAATTCCCACATTGCAGGAAATGGGCACAGACAGCTCGTCCACCGGCAGACGTTCGGCCGATTGCAATTGTGCGTCCGACATCATCCTTCCCATGTCGTCTGAAATCATTGAACGCTGATGCAAGTGGTTGTTCTAGTGCACAACATCATTGTTCCCCTCCTGAACTGCCGTCTGTGGTCAGTGGTGCTGAGGCCTTATCGTGCTCAACAGAACCATACGTCATGTCTTCCACGGAAGAACTTGTGATACATGTGCCATCAGATTCGGACGACACGAACATGGAATGGGAATTGTTTTCAGAGTCGCCGGCACAAGTACCTCTGGACCAAAACAGCCTTCAAGATTCATCTGCCAATCCATGTAGGCTGACTGAGGAACAGGTCGAAGGCACGCAGGCTGAAGACCATATGAATCTGTGGATGTCCTGCAGCCCTGTGGAGGATGAGGTAAGATATCTAAACATTTCGCAGAACAACGGATAGGTTATTTTTGTGGGTTTGTGTTTGTGGGTAAAGGAAAAATACCGTAAAACGTCGGATAGAAGCCCCCGGCTTCTATCAGTACAAATGAGTCAGACCCCCGGCCTGTATGCGGGGCCCGGCCGGGGCCCGGCTTGTATCATAACACGTCAAATTTGTGTTATATTATTTTAAAAAAATCGTCAACTTTCATGTTTACTCGGTACCAGTATTTTGTTTATTTTCACACTAAAACATCACATAGGGCCTATTGAGAAGGTGCAAAAGACGGCTACAAAGTTTATGATATATCTCTTAAGAAATATTCTTATAAGGATCCCTGATACAATTAAATCTACCAACACTGAAGTACAGAAGATTGCGATTGGACATGATAGAAGTCTTTAAGATAGTTAAGCAAAAATTTGAGAGATGCAAGATGCTTCTAAATCTTATGTTGCGTTTTTGTTATTATGCACTATCAGTGACACTCAAGTTATATATAGCGTCCCTGATGCACTATAAAGCAAAGCAAAGCAAAGCAAAGATGTGTAATGGGCGTATAGGCATGTGCCTCTATGCCCAGCTAGTGCAAACGAACAATACATGGTGCAAAAGTGCAATTATAATGCGTTATCATCCGTATTTATCTGGCTTCTGTTCCCGACCCCGGTTAACTGAACCTTAAAATCATCTAACATTTCCTGGTGTTGCCAAAATTTATCTAGTCTTCTTTTGAAAGTGTCTGTTGTAGCGGCTGATATTACTATTTCTGGTAAGCTGTTCCAAACATTAACAATTCCAGGTGCAAAAGAAAATGTTCTTAAATCATAGTGATATCTATTATTTACTAATTTTAGGCTATGACCTCTAGTTATATTAGTTATAAAGTGCTATTTTACGCCTAAATAACGCCAAATTAGTGGGGTTGGAATGGGTATGGGGTTTGCTCCAACCTGGCTTCGTCAGGTGAGCCCCCCCCCGCTTCACAAAACCACTTTAACCATTGGATGCGGGCACAGAGGCCTCAGGCCTATGCCCATAGTAATGTTGCACGTTCATGTTATGTTATGACACTACTATCGTCCCCCGAAATTAGTGTGAATTCCAGTTCTGTTACGAGAGGGAATTATGAAATCAAACTTCCATTACGACTTACGGAAATACTCATTTACACCTGCCGTAGCTAACACCCGTATTTAACTCCCCCCCCGGCTTGTATACGAGACCCGGCTTCTAACCGGGGCCCGGCTTCTATCCGAAGTTTTACGGTATGTGAAAATATGCAACAGGACGATGGTGAACCAAAGGTCATTCTATTTGACTTTTTTTAAACACACACTTGTCATTTTAACATGCTGTTGTTTTGTCATTATGCTGATTGACATTGGGGCCATCCTATATAATGACGTCACACTCGGAGGGTGGAGGGGGTCAGCCCAAGTGTGATGTATGGGGAGGGACGTTCGCCCAACTGTGACGTCACACTTGGGGTAAAGCCGTGGGATAATAAATATAAGCATTTTGGAGAACAATTGTCAGTAGTCTTTACGTGATTTTAAGTCGTGAAAGACCGTACATCATTAAGAACGATATTATTATGCCAACAGAACAACAAAATCATGTTTGTAAAAGTATTTACGCATTGTAAAATGTATTCGGAGATGAACTGCATAGGCAACAGAAACTGGTTTGGGGTGATGGGCAGGGGTTATGGGGGGGGGTCGCCCAAGTGGGGCATTATGTTTGGGGGGGAGTTTCGTCCAACTGTGACGAAGTGTGGGGTGGGGGGAATTGTGCCTCAAAAAAGCGTAATGTCATATATGGACGGCCCCATTGGATAATTTCATTCAGTTACATATAGAAAGAATGTGTTGCCTTGGCCTGGAAGTGGCCTTGTCGTGGCCTTGACCTTGGCTGAAAGGCTTCGGTTCCCGAAATATGTCTGTTAAAATGTAAGAAAAATTGCATTGGCAATGATACGAGTAGGTGATTCTAGGGCATGATCCATGTAAAGTCTACTAATGTGTAAAAGTCAATTTACAGAGTGTCACTTGTTTTTCATTTGTAGCACAGTACCGAATGTGGAGATGAACTTGTCAGTAGCTGTTCTGAAGAATGCAACACACTGCCAGGAGTAGTAATCACTGACAGTCACCACAGTGCAGTATGTGCAGAAATATCGACTGCCGCTGACACTAGTGAACAGGCAGTATCGGAGGATCAACAACCAGCTGGTGCTTCATTTCAACAGGCATCGTCTACAGCTGACTGTCTCACTGTGGCTGGAAATCTGCCGTGTGGCAATGAACAAACTGTGGTTGCCCAGCTACAGGAACAGTTATCACAGTGCAGAGCAGATTTGGCCAAATTCAGGAGAGATAGTGCTATATCTATAGACACGTGGGCAGGTTGTCCTCCTGAAGCAGTTGATAGTATTCCATATGAGGTAGATGGTTTACAGCAGTATGTCATCAAATGTTCAAAGCCGGACATGATGAAAGTATCACAAGATGGCAGACCTTGGAAAACATGGTTTACAACTACCAGGAAGGGTTTCCACGGTACCCGTCGCCGAGCGAACTGCAAGGGAAGTAGCATATGCAAATCAGAAACGTGTCCCTTTTACCAAGAACATGGCAAAAGCAACAGAGTGCAGTTCAGAAAAGATGATGGCCAATACGTCTGTTTCAGTTGTGAATCAGTAGCAGAGCAGATGCCATGCCCAGCAGTGAAGGCGTGGGAATACCACGAAAATTTAGAATCAGTAATCATATACCACGTAGGAAAACACACTTGCGTTTGTAAACCGAAGATGCCAAGGCTACACGAAGTAACTGAAGCCGTAAGAAAGCATCCGAGACACACGCCAGTACAAGTTGCTAACCAGGAATTAGTGGACTATCTGGCACGTGACGACAGTGACTTTAGCTGGGAAGAGCTCGATGGAATTCTGGACAATCTGATCGACACGCCTCGTCTCCAATATGCTCGACAAAAACAACGTCAACAGGATGAGCCCTGTGGTGTTAATTTTGATGCTCTATCACTGCTGAAGGCCCGATGTGATAAACTGGACAAATATCTTATGTATAGAGTGAACTCGAGAAACATGTCGAATACTGCCTCGTATGTCTTCAAATCTAGTAAGCATATGGCTGAATTGGCGTTGTCTATGGACAGAGACCACAGGAAGTTCTTAAGCGAAGAGTATGCTTTCATCGATGTCAAGCACAACCGTTGTCGTGGTTTCAAAGCCATTACGTTGTGGACCTATCACCCTGTGATGAGAAAACTGATACGATTAGCTATAATGGATGTTGAGGAGGAAAACACTGACAATCTCACAAACTTCTGGCTGATTTTCAATGACATGCTCGTGGAAGTGTCTGGAGATGATGCATACCTGTTTAACCCAACTGGTTTTATATCTGACGAGCACCATGCAAATTTCCAGGCAATCCACAGAGTGTTTGGAAATGGAGGTAAAGACAGGATAAGAACTTGTGAATTCCACTATGTTCAGAGTGTCCAGCGTCATGCCAGGTATCTAGATGCGGTGTCAGGCGAAGAGTTCCAGCAGCTTGCAGACGAGATGCTGAAGGCGCTGTCACGTACCGATCTCGAAACGGTCTCTGCACGCATGTGTGCTTTCTGCAATGACCATGCAGAAGTAAAATCCTGGTTCCAGTGGTGGTACAAACGAAAGGATCATGTCTGCCGTGCGTACAAACAGACTGAAACGCCACATTCAAACTTAGCCGAAGTGGGACACTCGAAGATGGCGTCTGTTGCCCGAAGCCACATGTCTCTGTTGGATGCTGCAAAAGATGACGTTGTTTTCGCACTACGACAGCATAAGGAGCTGGCGAAATTCGTCCACGGCGGCCGCACAGGTGGAACGGGAGACAGTATAAAGTCAAGGCGCGCCCGACGTTATCGTGCAGACCTAAAGAGAGCTGCTGCTTATGCACAAGAGCTGGACTTAGAGGCTGCCGCTGCGTCAGATAAAGAGGAAAGCTACATGCCATCATGTGGAACACATCGACCACCAAGAAGGCGGAAGGTGACAAAGAAGTTGGGTGCCCAACCAAAGACAGCTCAGACGGCAGTTGCCACTAAGTGTCTGGCGATGGCTACTGCACGTGCCTGTAACCGAGGGAATCGTCCGAAAAGGCATCTACGCACCATCCGTAAACGCAACGTTCGGCTGCGGTCCCTGGATGGTTCACGAACTCAGCCGTCCACACTGCAAGCTGTCGCAACTGATATCCGCACTAAACACGGTAAGCAGAAATTCGGGCAGCGTGTAAGCAAATAACCGTCTGTACATATTTATGCCTGTTAGTTGTCATTGCACTTGTAAAAATTTGTTAAACGTAGGACAGTACCAGGCTTCATAGGGATGCACACAGCTACTCGTGATGGTGTGTGATATTTCTGTGAAATTTTCTGCTGCCACCCATACCATTGTATGCGCCAGAGGTATTATGTTTTGGGGTTGGGGTTATCTGGTTGTCCGTACGTATCATCTCGTTACCGTGATAACTGTTGAGCAGTGAAATTTTATGTAATCAGCAACATTATGAGATATCACCTGTAGATGGGCTGATTAGATTTTGGTTGACAAAGGTCAAAGTTCAAGGTCACCAGGGGGAATCAGAGGCGTCCTCTCTCGAGGCCACTGCGTCGACCTGCTCCAGTGACATAGTAGTTTGCTAATGCTGACAGTGGGCTCCTCATTGACATTGGCACTTTACCTGTTGCCATTCACCGTAATAACAGGTAAGGCCTTGTGTTTTAATAACTACCATAGTCTATGGACTTGCATAGACCCACAGGTCTATGTGCACAGGTATGTGCATAGACACACACTTAAGCATTATATTATATTATAAACATTATTAATTTTCAACAGTTTGTTTCTGGGGAGACTGTTTCATTGAATTATCGTGCTCACAGTTTTGTGTTGCTTGTAGCACTGTATCACATGTATGCACAGTTGCGCAATATACAGTGTTAGAAGCGAGTGCTCAAGTCAATGGGAAAGCCCAATTTTTGGACCACCTCCCTTCCCATACCCCTTAACCAATTTTGATATCGCTTCAGATGTATCACTACGTCCACAGCCATCCACACGCATGACTGCATAGTTAGTTGATGCGGACTTTCAACTAAGCAGAATCTTGGGAGTGGATGGCTACATATTAGGTATCATGATTTTGTTGTTAGTTACATTAGACAGTATGACTGAGGCAGGGCTATATTTAAGGGTTTGCTGTTTCAACTTGCCCCAGACCTGCATAGCCTAAGTAAATTTTATTACACGTTTGCTGTATGCCTATGAATTTAAAACGCACAGAAAAGTATCTATCTATAAATTTGCCGACTGTCTGTCTGTCTGTGAGTCTGTGTGTGTGTGTGTCTGTGTGTACTAAACTGTTCTCCGCCCCCAGCCAACCAACCCTGGCAAGTGAGGTACCAAATGAAAGGTCATAACCAGGGGAAGGTCGAGATTATATTCTTATGACCTGAATGACCTTCAGCCCTAGCAACCGGCCTCCGCGCATAGCAACCGCGCTTTTCAGCCATGAATCACCTTGGATGATGGTGTGGGGGGCTTGGGGATCATGCTGGGCAGGTTTTACAAATGACCTTGAGCCCTAGCAACCGGCGTCGGCCCATAGCAACCACGCGTTGGCTGCAGCGGGGAAAGGGTACTTGTGAAATTGTATTGCAGAAAAATCTAAACTTGTATATCTGTCGCGGAAACATTCTTTTAATGGATAATAAATACAGCAAATTACTTGTGGAGGAGTTTACCAGCAACGCGACTCCGTACTGGACCAATCCCGGTGATCTTATAATAGCTCAGTCATTACTAGTATGGTATGAATGGAATGCTGATGCACTGATTACATAGGGCGATTTTCCACTTTACACAAAAGTAGGATGAACTCCGTTGTGGCTTAAGTCAGCGTCACGAAACTGCACACGGGTGTAGTAGGGCACTTTATCTAGGACTTGACTAGGCTGATTATTGATAGCTGGCCCAAAAGAAAATTGGCGCCACTTTGAATTTTGGGTTTGCATCACGGTCTATGGACTCGAAATCGAGAAAGGCCGGTTTCTAAAACGGTGTCGGAATTTCTGGCTTACTTTCATGCAAGTAATTCTTTCGTAGGATGAACTACATGTATGTGTATATTACCAGACAGCCAATCTGATAAAGCCGGCGTCGGCGAAGAGAGAACGTCTGCGCATCTTGGATATCATCTGTGCGTAAAACGAGCAGCCGTAAAGTGCTGCTACGGATGTAAACAGTCATTTGCACAGTGCTACAGCCAGCCGCCGAAAGACATCATCGTTCGTAGATTTATGCAGCGACAGTACAAAGACATGAAGACTGGACTTATGATGAAATCTCGAAAGAGTGCTGCCTACTTCCATTTGAATATAAACTGCTTAAGGAAAGTGACAGCACATGTCAACGTCAAAGATGTCTTTGTGCATGATGAAATGTGGCCACATTTGACTGGGCAACGTCGGGCCAGAGTCAAGGAGTTTGGACTTGACGTTTTTGGAGATGTTGAAAGTAGTGATGACCTTTAATACAGATTTGTTCAGTTCAACATTTCTGAATAGCGTGGTCTGATCAAACAGTTGATGATGGATTCTGCTCATGTTTGTCGTTAGTGTTCTGTTGTTTTTGTGAGCTGAGCTGAACTTTGCCAAGCACCAGTATAGTGCTTATTTCTATTATGTCTATTTTTCTTGTATGGCCAGTTTGTCGTCATTGGCCTACTCACAGCTACGTGTGTTGTGTGATGTAGCATTTTGTCTCGGTTTTTTAGACCTTCTCTGTCTCTGTGCATCCGTGCATCTTGTCTGTGACAAACAGTGGCGTAACTAGCCCTCTAAAACTATTACGCAGTAAAATCCCCTCCCCTCCCCTCCCCTCCCCTTAGAAGTAGGTCCCTTAGAAGTAGGCCCCCTTAAACCAGCTAGGGGGTCTGGGGGAGCGCTGTAAGCTCCTCCAGTGGGGTGTCTGGGCGAAACCCCAGCCGCCTATTAACGATTTCGGTGCATTTTGAGGGTCTGGGAACACTATCTGTGCAAACCTCAAACAGTCACGTTACTGACGTAATTATAATTCCTTTACACTCATTAATCAATCAATAGGCGAATGATATTTCTGTTTGTTGCATGATTGACGGAAAAAAATAATATTTGGCAAAATTTTCATTACGCAGTTGCGTAATTGCGTAATGCTAGTTACGCCATTGGTGACAAACATGTATTATGTCAAAACGGCTTAAAGGATCAAGCTGATTTTTGGCCATCTGCTTACCTTCGACCCCCTCGCCCTGTGTCAGGCGGGGCTTTTTCTGCCACTACCCTGAAATAATTTGCGGGCTTCTAACGGTCGGTCATTCCTGCGTTGCTGGGCTTTTTGTTAATGAAGCGGCAATGATAGTGATCAGATGAATGTGTGTGTGTGTATTGCGAGTTTCTGTCATTTTGTAGCATTTCCGTCACTGCTGGTTGTAGTTGAGCGTAACGTCTGTATCAACGTTGTTTAAGAGACGTGTTTTGGTTCACATACCCTTTGCACCTCCTTCATTTTTAGTGGACCGAAGGCCTCGCTTATGCTATGGCGATTCCGTGCGTCCGTACGTCTGTCCGTGACAAGTGTGTATGCGAGCTTGCATAGGGGGGCTGATTGACTAATAGAAGTGCGAGTGGCAATAGAAAGATCTGCCTAAAACTCGGATGGGACACAAGTAAATAAGCGCGTAGGCCTAAGATGCATGCGCGTTAGTTTACTGACAAGCGCAAACTGACGTGGGCTTCCCGAAATTACTGTTGCCATCTCGTTGACAATTCAAACACTGTTTGGACGAACAGACAGGCTGGAAACGTGGCGGTAATGTGCCTGAGATTCAGGATCTCCAAAAAATACAAATAAAATCAATGCCTTTTATTTCCAACAAAGACAAACCGCACTGTTACAATCAGACAATGGCACGCAGGCCATGTACCAAGTACAGTCCGCTTCACTGCTGCCAGAACCCTGGCGCAACAATTGCCATGAAATCATTACTATAAGCATTCATACAATGAAACAATCGTTTAATACTGCCTAGAATAACATATATAAACCGAATAATGATAGATATTTACAAGGTGGGGGCTTTTCACCAGAAAATACATTTCACCTATAGCGGGATTCGAACTGGCGACCCGCGATGGCGAACGTCGTCGAGTACCGATACTCTACGGACGAATGTCGTCGAATATCGGTACTGGAAAAATCGCAAACTTTCTCGAGTACCGGTACTCGATGATATTGGTCTATTGAGTACCGGTACTCGAAGGACGAATGACAGTAGCCCGGCAGGCGTTAGGCGCGCTGGCACGCTAGCGCGGTTGTCTACGGACGGGCAGACAGACGTATAAATCCTCGTTCGGGATGGATACCTCGTC
>Ga0209786_1000373_pt1 | contig 17062 bp, 28 predicted proteins | sample WorMetilvaeELBA2_FD_187405 | JGI IMG/M metagenome (GOLD analysis project Ga0209786, IMG submission 187405) | Marine gutless worms symbiont microbial communities from Max Planck institute for Marine Microbiology, Germany - Olavius ilvae ELBA.2... ...
TTTAGAGAAAACGCTGCTAAATATTGATTTGCTATTGTTCGCCATCGTTTTGAACGGCAGTAATTTAATGAGTGATAATTAGCGGCCGGGCTAACTGGAAAAACGGCCACTTTTCGTTCAGGCACTATTTATTTATTTGGCACCTCCGATCCAAAATGTAAGGAGCCATCATATATAAGAAAACTACACGGGTGGAGAATTCAAGAATATTTGGCGATGGCTTCTGACTATTATGAAAAAATAAATGGGCGATGGGTGGTTGAACACGAGGACAACACTGTAAAAGAGTCTAGTTTATTCAATAAAATTGGAAAAGAATTTGTCGTGATGAACTTTCGGATTTTTCCAGAACACAAGAGCACATTACAAGGCCAGTGGAGCAGACGGTGTGTAGATAGCGGTTTCACGTGAAGGCCTTGCAAGTTTGGAACTTATTTAGGCCGCTGCTCACCGGCGGACGTTATGCTTACACATTTTTCTCGGAGAGTGTATGATTATAAGAGATTATTTTAATTTAGGTTGTAAATTATTTGGCGTATATTGTATATTTTTAAGCATCCCGCACTTCATTAATGCGTTTGCTAGCTTCTATCCTATTGAAGGCAGTGGTGATGATTATGAAAAAATCTTCTTCTTTTACAAAATCACAACAAGAATTGTCCCTATTATCTATGTCGTTATAGGATACCAGCTTATCCGCAATAGTGAGAAAATATACGCCTTTTCTTACAAAACTTCAGCTACCGATGATTTCGCAAGTGATTCAGATAAATTTCGTTTTTTCTTAAAATTACTAGGCATCTATCTGATTACCGAATATTTTCCTGATCTTATCAAATCAATATCGAGTTATTTTACTTACACCAATGCACCACAGGTTTGGGATCTATTCACTCAAAAGCAATTTACTACAATTAATTTTCTGCCGAGTATCGCAGCGATTGTTCTTTGGTTTTATTTGCTTCGAAGTGGCGATGTTTTTGTTAAACTTGGTTTTCAAGAAAGCGCGAAAAACAAAAATTCAGAGGGATAGCATAACAACCGCTTGCACTCTGACCGGCGGGGTCGTGCGGCTTTACAAAGCTCTCAGTGTTCAAATTTTTGATCATTAAGAATGCTTCAAGTCTGTGCCGCCGTCAGGTGAAGCGGATCGTTGTGCAGTAATTCTATGGATAAAGATGACACCAAAAGATCAAGCATTCTATGAGTTTGAATTGATCTGGCGGTTTAGTGATTCGCAGAGATATACACAGCTAACGTCGGATGAATTTAATCGCTTTCGCCCAACTTCTGCAAAGGATGGTCTTAAACTTTGGGAAAAATATGTTTATCCAGGTTCAAAAACACGAGAACGCCATCTTACAGAATTGTATGTTCGAAAGCGCATTGAATTGCCGGATAGCCCAACGTTCAGGTCTGGTACAGAAAAGGAAGAAAAGCAAGTTGTACCTACTCTTAGGCAAGAGATTCCAGAGACAGAAACATCAGAAGTACTTTTTTTTTGGCATGCAGAAGTTTGTGTAAAAACTGATTGGGGTCTATTTTTTAACCATTGGGATGATTTCTGTTATCCGAGTGATGATAGTAATGTAATCGTGCTGCCAGGAGTTGAAAAGGCTATAATTTTTATTGAAGAAAGCTGGCACATATTGTCCAGAAAGCGCGGAGAAGCTATATTCGCGTGAAAAACAATATGGAAGAGTGCACAACAAAGCAGTGCAGTAGACAGCCAGGGCCGTGCCGCTTTTGTGCATTTTATGAATATCATTCTTTTAACCTCTCTGGTATGCTGTAGATGCCCTGGCTGCTACTGACCGCTGGCGTTAGCCCGAACCATAATGGAGACCATTTCATGGGGAAAATACTCATTCCAACATCGAGTCCAGAGGACTGGAAAAAGTTTCTTGCTGAACCTGATAAACACTGGAAACGCGGTTACTCGGCCCGCGCTATTGCCAATTGTTGGCAATCTGCCAATGGTCTTCCCTCTAATGTTAAAGCTGTGTTAACCAAGACAGCCGCTTTGGAACAAATTAAAACCCTTTTTGCAATCCCAGAGCACCAAGTCCCATTACCAGGCGGCTCCCGTCCTTCTCAGAATGATGTTTGGGTGCTTGCGCGAACACCATCAGATTTAGTTTCCATTGCAGTTGAAGGTAAAGTTTCAGAGCCCTTTGGCCCCACCATTGCAGAATGGAATCCGCAATCTTCGCCCGGTAAGGAGAGAAGGCTCCGGTTTTTGTGTGCCGAGCTTGGTTTGGCGTATCCACCGCCTAATGATATTCGCTACCAATTGCTTCATAGAACTGCGTCGGCTATAATTGAAGCTAAACGTTTTCATGCGAAACATGCTATTATGTTGGTTCATTCATTTAGCCGAACTGACGAATGGTTTTCGGATTACAGTCGGTTTCTGGCCGAGTTTAACATAACTGCGGCAGTTGATGAAATTGTCAGTTCAGGTGAAGTTTCGGACATCGTTCTTTATTTTGCATGGGCACGTGGTGAAAAGCAATATCTTGATGAATAATTCGGCTGCTATGGGCTAACAAGACGCATGCAGCTGACGGGATGGGGGTGCGGGGGAACCCGTAAAATTATTAGGTTGTCTGAACTGTCTTTGCCCACAGCTGATGCGCAGGCGTTAGAATTTTATGGTTGATTTAATAATCAAATTGCAACGGACTGATTTCGTCATATACGAAATATTTTTTCTTATCACGTTAGGCCTATGGTTATGGACGTTTTTTTTTGATGGTGCAAAGAGATGGTCTGATGGATTAAAAACCTATTACGAGAGCATAGGTTTTCCGTTGCTCGCTAAGTTAAATTCCCCTCTTTATCTCAAACTCATGGTTACCTTTGCACTATTGGGTGTCCTTGGTGGTGGATACGGCATTGTTCTTAACAAATTAAGAAATTTCTAACATGTCAGTACGGAAAATACAGGGCCGAGGCGTTTTTGCAAGATTAATTAATGTTGATAGTTTATCATATTTTGTGGAAGTCAGTGGTAGCACAGGCTGTACCTGACTTCTTCGTCAGGACTTTAGGACTATCCAATAATGAGGATGAAACACAAAGCAACTTTATTTTACCTGAGCTACTTGGTCGTAATGCTCGTCCTCGGTATATCCGGTGTTCCAGGGCTTCTATTATTTATCATTTTTCTTTTATTTGGATTTTCCCAATTTTTATTTTTCTATGCCCGAGTTGTAAACTACTTGCTATAAAAACACACCCAGGTTTGTATGTACCTTGGGTGGGCGATAAATGTAAATTTTGTGGCGAAAAGTATTGATCGCTTCAGTTTAAAAATTAACTTTTGATATCCTAACCATGGCAGTGCAGTGGACATCCAGGGTCTGGGCGTTTTGCAATTTTTCCTAAAATCGGCCTCTATAATTTCTAAGGTGCTACAGAGGAAGCCCTGGTTGCCACTGCCCGCCGACGTTAGCCCCTGTCTGTGAAAGCATGTTGGTACTAAGCTTAAAAATATGAAGGTAAGGAATGAATAGGGAAGAAGATTTTTTCATCTTATTGAGTTGGAGCAGCGAAAGTTTCGTGTCGGAGTATCCCGTCCCCCATGAATTTGTCTACGAGACTTCCGGCGATCTCTTTGTTTTAGGTGAGTATGAGGGCAGAGAATTTGTTGGAAAATTTCGAGTCTACTATGTCGACGTTGAACGGGCCATGAACCAAAGAGAACCCATCTATAATGTTTTTGATAGTCACTCAGCTGAAGTAGAGGAATATTATGAACCAATCTTCGGATCGGAAGGGTATGAATTCAACGAAAACTTATTGGAGGTCGTTAGCCACGAAGTTTCCGGCCACAACCTTTTAATTTTAGACAGATTGGAAATATTACCACAGTATCGGAGAAAGAAACTTGGCCTTACTATTTTGTGCCACATGATCGAACGTTTTTCAGCCGGCGCCTCTATTGTCGCGATGAAGCCCTTTCCTCTTCAGTTTGAGCCGATAGGAGACGAGGACAAAAAAAAGTGGCACGTTAAGATGCGATTAGATCAATTTCCAAAAGATGAAAACATTGCCAGAGAAAAGCTTTACACCTACTATCGCAAACTTGGATTTATTAATCTTACCGGTACCCCAATGATGGTTATCTCAACGGAGTGGGCACTTCCGACGAACTGGCAGTGACAATACCATCATTTTTGGTACCAACATCATTTTAAGCAACATCCCCTTCCCCTAAGATTGTCTTGGCGGTAAAATAATCATTGGATTCGTGATCAATAGGGGGATGCAGGGCTAACAAAAGCGTCGAGCAGACGGCGTGAAATTAGCGGGTTTTCGTAACGGCCATGCAAGATCGGGGCTCATTAGGGCCGCTGCTCACGCTCAGACGTTAGCCCGGAATAACTATGAAGCGTTTTCTTTTATTTATAGGATTTGTCGCAATTGCTGTGACGGCTTTTTTCATTGGCCGATTTACGAACTTTTGCCCTGATTATGAACGAATTGCACGAGAAGTTGAGTTAATTCGTTTAGTAGACACGCAAGGGGGAAAAATCGATTGGGGGCACCCAGCTCCAAAGCAAATTACTCTTTCACAGGTCCTAAAAAAGAGAAGAATTTCACTGGATACAGTGACTCATATTAAATTTGTCGGTGACGAGGCTTCCTTAACAGCTGGTCGTGAGGTTATATCTCGTGATAAAGAGGAAATCGAATGGCTGTGGAATTTGATTTTCGATTACGCAGAACCTTAAAGCTTTTGGGTTCCTTCAGGATACCGGAGGTTACAGATTTTCACCACCAAGAACGGTCCACCGGCGGCGTTTCTTTATGTAAATGAGACAGATGCAACAAATGTCGATGGAGTCTCTGGGAGGTTTATGTGTCACGGTTTAGAAAAGTATATTCTTCAACGTTTAGACGCCCCAGAGAAGGGCTAACAAGAAGCGTGGAGCAGACGGCGTGAAGATAGCGGTTTTACGTAAAGGCCGTGCAGGTCCGGATCTTATTAGGGCCGCTGCTCACGCATTATGTGTCCGAGCAATTGTGGAATAATATGAAACCAATATTTAAACCTGGGAAAAATATCGCGATAAAAGTTCCTCCTCATGAGTATGAACAGACAGTCGCTTTCTACAAAGACGTTCTTGGACTCATTCTCAAGGAAGCATCATCGCCCGATAATTTTGAATCTATAACATTTGAATTTGGTGGCAAAAATCTCTGGATAGATAAAAATTCGCGTATCAGCCAAGCTGAAATATGGCTGGAAATTGAAACGGATAATATTGAAGAAGCGGAAGCTTACTTAAAGACAATGGGTTGCGTACGGAGAGATGAAATCGAATCTTTACCAAGCGATTTTCAGGGATTTTGGATAAGAAGTTCATCTAATATCATTCATTTAGTGAACCACAAGCCCACATAACCTACCAGTGGAGCAGACGGGGTGAAGACCGCGGTTTTACGTAAGGGCCGGCCGTGCTAAATCAGAGCTCATTTAGGCCGCTGCTCACCGGCGGACGTTGGGCACAAAGGAACATCATGTGAAAATTAAGCGCATCGTGGCAAACATCGCAACCCCGGATGTAGAGAAAGCCAAGGCCTTCTATGGTGGCGTTTTTGGCCTTGAAAAACTTATGGACCTTGGCTGGATTCAAACCTATGGTTCGGAAATGAAGACGACCATCCAATTGAGTGTCGCTTCGGAGGGAGGCTCCCGCACGGTTGTGCCCGATATTTCAATTGAGGTCAGTGATATTGATGAGGCACTAAAGCGAGTAGCGAAAGCAAAGATACCAATCGAATACGGACCTGCAAACGAGCCTTGGGGTGTTCGTCGGTTTTATGTACGAGATCCGTTCGGAAAGCTAATTAATATTCTTCAACATCAGTGAACGCGCCCAACCAGTCGCTTAACCTAACCGGGTGATTAATGCCGATTTGCGTGAATTTCTGTGAAGGTCCAAAAATCCAGCGCCGGTAGGTTAGCTCAACCGTTAGCTATCCTCGGGAAATTAAACGTATGATGAAACTCAAAAAAAAATTTGCCTCCATGACCGTGCGGTTAATGACCGCACCTCAGAGTTATGGAGGCAGATATGAAAAGAGCGACAAGAAGACATCATTACAGCAGACTTAAACATTTTCGAAAAAAAAGATGGGAATATTGGGATTGGCACATGCCAAAAAATCTTGAAGGGCTATATGCAAATACGGCATGCGTATGCAGTTGTTTGATGTGTGGTAACCCTCGCCGGAAATTTAAAGCCATTACTCGTCAAGAGTACATTGCCAATTTCAAATATTTGGAAGGCTGCTCGGAATCTAACAATTTTTGCTCATTGTCACGTAACCGATTGGGCAAAATGGGATGGTAATCGTAATTAATCGCACGGGATAGCTAACAATGCCACTGGAGCAGACGGCGTGAAGACCGCGGTTTTACGTAAAAGCCGTGCAGGGCCGGAGCTCATTTAGGCCGCTGCTCACCGGCAAACGTTAGCCCCTTTTGCACAGATACCGGAGGAAAAAACCCCATGGCGAAATCGATTCTCTATCATTTGTTTGGATTTGGGAAGATCCCACGACGGTATCGGAGTGACATCGATAAGGAAGGCGTGATACTTCAAGACGAGGGTCTGGCTATTGTGGTTAGATACAGAAACTTCCGTGCCCCATACGTGTACTACGGCCGTAAGATCTCATTGGTAATAGGTTCGGTCGTTCTAACGAAGAACAGCTTTGCGTGCTTCCGGGGCAACATCATCCCGCCTGTCTTTCACGTGCCAGTTGCACACAAATCGTTTAAAGCATTTGAATTTAGCTTGGATGAAAAGGCAAGGCTTCGAGTTGTGATAGATGCTCCCGCATTTCAAGAGGGATGGAAGGGCACCATCGACTGCCGTATTCCCTGTGAAAACGCGGGGGACTTTCTACGAGCACTTACGATTGCCAAACCGTAGGGTATTAAGAAGCCCTGTTGCCGAGGAATACTGAACTAGAATAGAGCTAACCAAGCGGATGAACCAGACGGGAAAAATTGCGGCCTGTATCGTAAAAGATCGTGCTAGCTTGGAAGTTCTCAGGCCCGCTGGTTATCCGCAAACCGTTCTGCAGAACCATTACATCCCGCTTGAACAATATTACATGGTATGGTATATAGTACCACATGAAAATTGTCATTGATACGAATGTTATAGTCGCAGCGTTAAGATCCCGCCGGGGTGCATCCTTTAAACTCGTATCGTTTCTACCAAGCGAGATGTTTTCGATCGTTATTTCAGTACCTTTGGTTTTAGAGTATGAAGATGCGTTGAAACGGCTGGAATCGAATGCTATCACAGAGCAGGACATAGGGGATTTAGTCGATTTTCTCTGCGAAATTGGTCATCATCAAGAAATATTTTTTCTCTGGCGCCCTTTTTTGCCAGATCCGTATGATGATCATGTGTTGGAAGTCGCCGTCGCAGCGGGATGCGATGCAATTGTCACTTACAATAAACGTGATTTTAAAGGTATTGAACGGTTCGGCATAAGGGTTCTCGATCCCAGAGAGCTTCTTTCCGAGACAGGAGTCATAAAATGAGTACATTAAGTTTACGACTACCAAATTCTTTGCATGAACAAATACGACAACTGGCTAAACGAGAAGGGATTTCAATTAACCAGTTCATCGCCTCAGCGACTGCGGAAAAAATGACGGCATTGCTGACTGAGGAATATCTAAATAAAAGGGCTAACAGGGCATCACGGAAAAAATTCCAGGCGGTGCTGGATAAAGTGCCTGATGTTGAGCCTGAAAGCTATGACAAGATGTAGCTTAGTCCCAATAATTTCAGAACAAAGCGCTGCACCTGACCGGGAGAAGCTGGCGGGTTTATCGTTAAATGCCCTGCAAAAACGGTAGGCATAAAGCCGGCAGGTGAGCTCTACGTTATACGGTTTGACAGAGGACAAAATTAATAAATCAAGTGGTAACCTTGACATGGTATGCAGACTTCACTGGCTTGGAAAATTCTTCTTTCCATTTTTATTCATCAGTCTTTCGATCTATGAAATTATTGGTCTTGCACAGGATAGTCTTACATTTCAGTTCATGGTATTATTTGATTGGTTCATGCTTTGTCTGGGAATTATAATCCTATATTTTATGCTATTCATGCTCACAGTTCGGTACGAGATAAGCTACGAAGAACTTATAATACAAAGCTTTATCATTAGAAAAAAAAGTTATCCTTTTACAGATATTCTATTCATTGAAGAAAAAGGAGTGTTTTCGAAATTTAGCAATTCTTCTATTGGACCGGATTTCGACACGTTACACCTTAAAAATGGAAAACAGTCGTTATTGGTGGTCTTTCTGAACAATTTAAATTTATTCAATTATTGAGAAGTAAACTTAGTTCCTAAATGATATTTTCGCAATTTGGGCCTATATCCTATAACAAAACCGATGGAGCAGACGGCGTGAAGACCGCGGTTTTACGTAAAGACCGTGCGGGATCAGTATTTATTTAGGCCGCTGCTCATCGGCAGGCGTTGGGGCTTCAGATTGCAGAGCACTACTGGAAGGTGGTCACAATCCGTGACTACATATTTGAGGAACTGGTGAAATTAAATGGCGAAATCTAAACCAGTCGTAAAGGTTGGAAAGATTCAACAACGGATATTGCTGATCCGTGGTGAAAAGGTCATTGTTGATGCAGACCTCGGCGAATTCTATGGCGTACCGACGAAGGCACTGAACCAGGCAGTCCGCAGAAATATGGATCGTTTTCCAGCAGATTTCATGTTTCAGCTGAACAAGAATGAAAAGTTGGAGGTTGTCACAAATTGTGACCACCTCAACAAACTGAAATATTCCCCGGTCAATCCCTTGGTGTTTACTGAGCACGGAGCTCTCATGGCCGCAAGCATCTTGAACTCTGCCCGTGCTGTCGAAGTAAGTCTTTTCATTGTCAGAGCATTTGTTGCACTACGCCGTGCAATCTCTGAACACAAGGAACTGGCCCGGAAGATTACACAACTGGAACGAAAGTTGGCCGATCATGACGACCAGATATTAGCAATTATCCAAGCTATAAAGAAACTATCTGGACCGCAACCGGTGCCTAAGAAACGGCGCATAGGTTTTCATTCGAAGTAGCCCTAACCAATCGCTGAACCTGACCGGGAAAACTATGCGGGTTTGCGTAAAGACCTGTACTGGATAGAACTTATGATGGCCGGCAGGTTAGCTCAAGATTATATTTACCCTGATTAATATGAGAGATAATTACTCTCAAAGAGGTGGAGTAAGACTTGGTGCATTCAACGCCACATGGCCCTTTGCAAAAATTGACGTGGATTCAGACAATCTAAGGATATTTGTATTTTCAAAAGAATACCATTTTAACAAAAATGAAATTGTTGGCCTGCGTAAATATGATGGTCTTATCTCTTTAGGCCTCTTGGTTGAGCATAATAAAGCTGATTATCCGCATCATATTGTATTCTGGACATTTAATTTTCCGAAACTTAGAAAATTCATTGAAGCGTTAGGGTATTCTATTGGTGAACCTAAAAAATCTGATGCGTGGTGGCGTGGAGGCCCGTGAGTTTTTACATTTCATTTTATGGGATTCACCTTTGATCATATAACAATGCCACTGGAGCACACGGCGTGAAGATTGCGGTTTCACGTAGAGGCCGTGGTAGCTTGGTATTCTTTTAGGCCGCTGCTCACCGGCGGACGTTCGCCAGTCAGAAATCAACCGGAGATCAGCTGTATGTCCGCAAAAGCGTTGTTCGAAACAATGATGGGAAAATGGAGCGGCAGGTGCCGGACGTGGTTCGAGCCGGGCAAGCTCGCTGACGAATCCAACGTGACGGGCGATATTACTGGAGTTCTTGATGGGCGATTCTTGCGTCACACCTACGTGGCCACGATCCAAGGCAAGATGCGACGTGGTGAAGAGCTGATTGCGTTCAATTCGGTGACAAATACGTGTCAATCTTCCTGGGTCGATGGCTTTCACATGAACTACGCTATAATGTTCTCCGAAGGCAGTGTGTCAGATAGTGGATTCATCGTCCATGGGCAATACGATGCCGCACCGAATCAACCCAAGTGGGGCTGGAGGACGGAGTATGAACTGCTTGATGAGAATCATTTGACAATTACGGCGTACAATATCCACCCTAAAGGAATGGCGTCTAAGGCAGTGGAGACTGTTTATCGTCGAATCGAATAGGGGCGGTATAAACTGGCGATGGAATAAATCGCCTCCGGCGAACCAACCAGTGGAGCAGACGGCGTGAAGATTGCGGTTTTTCGTAAAGATCTTGCCAGCTTGGAATTTATCCGGGCCGCTGCTCACCGGAAACATGCATTATATGGCATCGAATAGACGGACAGCATATTCTGGATAAGGAGGAAAAATATTGTGAGAAATCTTGCTATCTTGACGTTTATGACTCTGGACGGAGTGATGCAGGCGCCAGGCGTCCCAGAAGAGGACTTTTCTGGCGGTTTCACACAAGGGGGTTGGGCGCGCGATTGTTGGGATGATGTGATGGCACAGGTTGGTCGAGAGGCAATGGCTGAAACCTACGACCTTTTGCTCGGGCGAACCACTTACGAAATTTTTGCGTCAGCGTTTGCCAACTCAGATAACAACAACCCCATCGCAGAAAAGCTCAACAAAGCCAAGAAATTTGTTGTGACTTCCACTTTGAAGGATCTTCAGTGGCAAAACTCGGAGCGAATTACTGGAGATATCGCTGCGGAAGTGTCTCGGCTCAAGGAACAAGATGGCCCACTTCTGCAAGTGCACGGTAGTTGGCAATTAATCCAAACCCTGCTCACTCATAGGTTAATCGATGAATTTCGACTTTGGACCTTTCCCGTTATCGTAGGCGCTGGGAAACGCCTCTTTGCTGACGGCGCTGTCCCAACAAACCTAAAACTCACCAAATCAGAACCTTGCGCTTCTGGCGCATTCTTGAGTTTTTATCAACCAGTCGAAAGGTTTGCCATATAACAAGGCGGATGAACCAGACGTGAGAAGCTGAGCGGTTTTTCGTAAAAATCAGTGCTAGCTTGGCATTTATTTGGCACGCTGGTTATCCGAATACGTTCGGCAAAAGATGCACATCACACTTAAGATAGTAATCCTTCTAGCGGGAATATGGGCTGCTCTGCGTCCCGCGGTCTATGGCGCTCTTTCCATCTTTTTTGTGGATTCAAGTGCCATGATCGACTTGTTGGTACTGGGGAGTTGCATAATTATCGTGTGGGATGCATTCAGGTCTTTATCGCCGGTTGTATGGATATCATCATTCGCAGTGCTGTTGATCGCAACAAATACTGGATTTTTTCACCATTTTCGTGATTCTGGTGAATCTGGACCGTTACCATACGAATGGCTTAATGGATATTATCAATACACTTTGCCTTTGATTTCTTTAGCGATTTTGAATCGCATCGTCCGACGGCGATTTGCTGGTTCCAAAGGGGATGGAAGCGGAAATGCCGAACAAAGCTAGTGGAGCAGACGGGATGGGGGTGCGGGGGAACCCGTAAAATTATTAGGTTGTCTGAACTGTCTTTGCCCACAGCTGATGCGCAGGCGTTATGATTAAACACAGAATTGAAAGGAATACGGAGTGCCAGTTTTTGTTGTTGATGTAGAAAGTGACGGCCCAATACCCGGAGATTATTCTATGATTTCTTTTGGGGCCATCATTGTAGAAGAGGAACTAGGAAGAACCTTCTATGGTAAATTAAGACCAATTAGTCAAAATTGGGTACCAGATGCGTTAAAAGTCTGCGGTTTTTCACGGGAAGAAACCCTTCAATTTGATGACCCTAAATCTGTAATGGAAAACTTCAATTCATGGATAATGGAACATGCCAAATCCAGAGCTTTGTTTTTTAGCGACAATAATGGATTTGATTGGCAATTTATTAATTGGTACTTTATCCATTTTATTGGCAGAAACCCATTTGGGTTCAGCTCTGCTAACATTGGCTCCCTTTATAAAGGCATAGTCAAAGATATGTTTAAAAATTTCAAGCATCTGAGAAAAACCAAACATACACATAATCCAGTTGATGATGCCAAAGGTAATGCAGAGGCTCTTTTATATATGAAAAATGAAATGGGTCTAAAGATCAGTCTAAAATAGACATAACCCTTTTGATAGAGCGGATTTTATGTGATTTGAGAAATATTTCAAATTCGTTGAGCCTGGTGGTTAAAGCTTGGATGGATCGGATTGAAAAATCCGCCAATCTGCAATATTCTAAAAACTGGTTGATAAGGCGACGAAGCATGTTGGCACCTCCGCTGGTACATGCTTCATCATGAAACACCCGTCAATAAAAGGCAAATTGCGCTAACTGCGGGGTTTGTTGGTTCGGCTTACGGGAATTGAATTTAACACTTCAAAGAGGTCCCATGGTCAAGGAAACAAAAGCTGAGTTCCAATCCAGTGTTGATAAAGGACTGGTCGCTATGTTCCTAAGGATGTCTCCTGAGGAGCGTTTGCGGGCCAACGATAACGCGTTACGTACAATTCTGGAGTTGAGATATGCCTATAGGCAACGGAGAATCAACGAACGTAAATTTAGGCGCAATCCTTGAGGGGCTATTAGAGGCGGGTATCGACTTTATTTTAGTCGGTGGCCTCGCCGCCGTTATTCAAGGAGCACCTGTCACAACAATGGACGTGGACATCGTTCACAATCGATCTCCTGAAAATATCGCCAAATTGGTTACATTTCTTAAATCGATTAAAGCTTTTCACCGTCGTCCGGACGACAAAATCATTGAGCCTAAAGAGGGCGACATATCAGGGACGGGTCATGCGCTTTTTACGACTCGGCTCGGTGCGTTAGATGTTTTGGCAGTTATTGAGGAGGGTAAAGCCTATGAAGACCTCCTTGAACACACAGTGGGAATTGATTTCAGAACCCACACTATTCGAGTTTTGGATCTTGAAATGTTAATCCAACTCAAGAGAAATTCCACAGACCCTAAAGACATACAGCGCCTACCTGTGTTTGAAGAAACCTTACGGCAATTGAGGGATGAGTCTGACAACGAGTAGGACTATTCCAATAAAAGTTGAGGCAATCAGTAAAACTGCCGAACAACGGCATGAAGGTGGACGGGCTATATCTTGCGGTTTTGGCGGATTTGGTTGCTTTACATTGAAGGGGTTTTTACAATTTACGAAGTTGTGTACGCCCGCCACTTATGCCCAGCGTTAAGTGATGATGACCATGTATAAATTGATTCCAATAGTCAGCTTTCTCCTTTTTACATTCTCTTTTAACTCGTCAGAGGCACACCAGGACAAAATAATCGAGTTGAATAACGGCAAACTTGTAGGGCTTCCAGATCAATATCAACCCGCGTACTTCGATTTGGAAAAAAAGTCGTTACAGATTGGAACAAATAGGATTATCTTTCCTCCCTGTGTGACAACTTATTTTCCAAATAGCGAAAAATATAAACTTTTAATAACCTCTTCTTGGTATCATAGCTCTGAACTTTTGCCACCATATATTGTGTTTCACATACGACCTCAAAATAGAGATTATAACTACGAACTTGTATTCGAACTGGATACCCTAAAGCCATATCACTTCTTAATTCACGCAAAGAAGTCCAATTCTGTTTCAGCAATGAACAAAATAGAGATCAATGAATCTTGTGAAAAAAGCATAGCTACATCAATTTTGAAAGTGACCAATTAGGCATGGACTTGTCAACACTTAACAAGCGAGATGGAGCTGACCCGTCTTCGCAATGCTTCACCGCGGCACGGCAGGAAAAGCCGGGCGGTTTGCGTAAAGTTAAAGTTATTTGGTTCTCAAAGTATGGTGGCCTGCAGCTCATCTCGGTTAGGCCCATGGTCCGGAGGAGATAATGTGTAGAAATATTAAAACACTCTTTAATTTTGAACCTCCGGCAACGGACGAGGAGATCCGCGCGGCCTCGACTCAGTTTGTGCGAAAAATCAGCGGTTCAAACAAGCCGTCGAAAGCTAACGCAGCAGCTTTCGAACGAGCCGTCGATGATGTGGCAGCGGCAGTTCAGAAGCTATTGAATTCACTTACTACCTCAGCACCAGCTCGCAATCGTGAGACCGAAGCGGCAAAGGCTAGGCTCAGGGTTGAGCAGAGATTTGCTACACAAAAAAGTGGAAGTGACGCCTAACCAGACGGATGAACCAGACGGGAGAAGCTGAGCAATTTTTCACAAAAATCATTGATAGCTTGGCCTTCATTTCGCCCACTGGTTATCCGCAAACGTTAAGTGGCAAATGCGACAACGAACTCACAGGTGGACATTCGGCGTAATCGTTTTTTTTTGTATTATCGCCCTTGGATGCACGGCACCAGCCAGATACCGCGAAGTACCTATTGGAACAACATCTGAGGAGGTCTTGACGATTTTAGGCGAACCTTATTTGAAAAAACACGCTAAGAAGCAGGCTCCGAGTGTTGAATACTTTGGTCCCAAACCTTCTGAGGCATACCTTGATTTGCCCGAAGGCGCGCCGATTGAAGTTTGGTCATATCGTTATTTCAGAGAAACGTGGACATACACATTCAGTCGTGAGGGGGAAAAGTCCCGGCTTGTTGATACAGGCTACTACCATCCGGATATCGTATATTAAAGAGCGCCACCTAACAAGAAGCGTGGAGCATACGGCGTGCAGATAGCGGTTTTACGGAAAGGCCGTGCAGACATGATACTCATTGGGGCCGCTGCTCACGCTCGACGTTGAAGGTGTAGAAAAAGCTTGAAAGACCCATGGATACGGGATAATATTTGCTTCCAGATTAAAAGGGCCGCTCACTAGTCATTGATAAAGGGAAGCAAATGGCAAAATACAAAAAGTACTCATACAGTCAGGCAAGATTTATCCCGGTGCATTTCTACAAGCAGATTATTCCCGGCACATTTGAGTACACCCTTAACCACTTGATCGACAACGAGATTGATCTTTCGCTGTTTGACAATCGATATGACAACGATGCGACTGGAGCACCCGCTTACGATCCCGCGATTTTGCTTAGGATAATTTTATTTTTGTCTTGCTGTCCAGACAATTGGAGGTTGACAGTACCAATATAAGGTAGTATGTTCGTGGTATGAAAATCAAGACATCAATCACACTATCAAACGAAGTACTTAAGGCTATCGATTTGTACGTCGGTGAATACAGAAGTCGGTCGGAATTCATTGAAACTGCGGTGCGGAAGTTTATCGCCCAGTTGGCAAAAAAAGAGGCAGAGCGGCGGGATCTTGAACTCATTAATAGCCATTCAGATTCCCTTAACGCTGAAGCAGAAGATGTACTCACCTATCAGGTCCCGCTATGAGACGTGGTGAGTTGTATCGAGCCAGGCGACCAACGTCTCGTGACCCGAAAAAGTTTCGAGTATTTGTTATAGTCAGCCGCCAAATCCTAATTGATTCCCGATTCTCGACGGTAATTTGCGCCCCTGTTTATACGATTTACAATGGTCTTTCAACCCAAGTTGCAGTTGGAATAGACGAAGGTCTTAAACTTGACAGTAGTATCCACTGCGATGAACTCATTAGTTTGCCGAAATCCATGTTGACGGATTACGTCGGAAATCTCTCCTCTAAAAAGTTGGATCACCTTGAAAAGGCATTAAAAATTGCCCTTCAATTGAACGATGGATAGGTGAACCAAACCACGACAATGTACCTGACGTTAAGAACTGCGACGATTAGAAGTGTAGTGGTTTTACAAACGCAGAGGCTGTTTCAGAACTCAGCGGAGTCATTTGGCACAGGTGACCGGCATTAGGTGCTTAAATATAAATTAAGAAATTGAATTACATGATTCAAAATGATCAGTACAGCTTTTCAAGCATCAGGGAAGATTGAGGTTGTATTGGTTACTCTCTGGGGATTACATGAAACAAATTATTAGAGCCGGTATCATTGGAGATTTCAATCCTGATTATCCTTCACACATTGCAACAAATGAAGCCATAATTCACGCTGGAGATATGCTGGGAGTATCTGTCGATACACAGTGGGTGCCAACCAAAGCACTTGAAAAACAGTCTGCAACCCTAGCGCAATTTGATGCCATATTGTGCTCCCCAGGTAGTCCTTATCAAAGCATGGAAGGAGCACTTCAGGCCATTCGTTTTGCCCGCGAACATGATTATCCTTTCCTTGGTACGTGAGGGGGATTCCAATATACTCTGGTAGAGTATGCACGCAATGTAATGGGGATTGAAGATGCCGATCACGAAGAAAGCAACCCGACAACATCAAGACCGTTAATTAGCAAATTGAGTTATTCGCTTGTGGGAACAAGTGAATGTATAAAGCTCCAGGCTGACACTTTGGCGCATCAAGTGTATGGCAAAGAAGAAACGGTAGAAAGATATAGCTGCAGTTACGGTCTTAACTCGGAATATCAGGAACAGATTAGCCAAGGCGAATTAAAATTTGTTGGCCATAATGATGAAGGGGAGATAAGGGTAATTGAGTTAGAGGGGCACCGTTATTTTATTGCAAGTTTGTTTCTGCCGCAGATGAATTCAAACTCGGGCAACCCCCATCCGATGATTATGAAATATCTGGAGGAAGCATTGATATTTGGGGGATCAAGATAAGCTATTGAAAGGGGAAGAACCGCATATCAAAGCTAATTCAGCCGACGAAAAAATTCGCACGGCGGATTAACAGCGTTACGCAGCTGAAGTAATTTTTCGAACCTGCTTCTCGAAATGTGTGAAATCTGGTCACTAATAAAAATCCACGATCGGCAAAGCATCGTCCGCTCGCGCAGAGCGATGGACTCTAATTGACAACTGCGCTGCAATTTATGAATCCCTATCACTATAGTATGTTTGGAACAGAACACCTGGTAAGCCTCATAGTTGTTTCTCTTATATTGAATTCCTGCCTTCGCAGATATTTTATTGGGCCAATTTATTTTACATGGTTCGATTTTTTCAGCAAAGTCCGGCCGATTTTCTCGCTTTGCTTTGCACAGAATCTCGAAACAGATTTAGTTAAACAGTTAATTT
>Ga0209786_1000376_pt1 | contig 16977 bp, 14 predicted proteins | sample WorMetilvaeELBA2_FD_187405 | JGI IMG/M metagenome (GOLD analysis project Ga0209786, IMG submission 187405) | Marine gutless worms symbiont microbial communities from Max Planck institute for Marine Microbiology, Germany - Olavius ilvae ELBA.2... ...
TGAATTCCTGTCTAACGGGTTGACACCATCCAGGTTGCATATAGTCATATCATTTCTCACACATGCGGACCACGTCTTCCTTGGCCTCCCACGATCTCTGGTGCCTGGAAGCTCCAATCGCGTGATCGAGTTGATGCACGAAGTGGCACGCTGTACGTGCCCGTACCACCTAAGACGCCGAGTGCGAAGAAAGAAATCACTAATCACACACATCACTAAATAACAATGTATTAATAGCGCAAATACCGGTAGATAACACCATGCTGATGCAGAAACATGAGAGCCAGTGTTACTTCGGCAGCATAGAAACGTGTTCTTGGTTCATCAAAGCGTCGTGCATGCTGGATTTGAAACATGAGGTCTCCCCCGTTGATGTACTCCATAACAAAGAACAGTCGTTCCTAACACATCACCACAATACGCACAGTATATTTCATGAGCACACACAGTTTGTGTGCTCAGTTTTTTTTATTATCCATCATTGCCGAGCATACTCCGTATTAGACTAAAATCTAACTAGAAGCATGTATTGACGACGAGCGTCAATTCAAGACGGCCAAGAGTCAACAAGCGCCTAGTGACTCCACTGTTTGGGAACTGTTTTCTCAGTTTTCTGCCATAACTTCGTTACTTTTTGTCGCAGATCGAAAAAACAGCATTTTTGGAATCAGTGCACTGAAGGGCTCCGTGAAAGAACCAAATATATTTATATATTTCTTCTTTCTGCCCATCACTCAATCATGTTCTATTTACTGGTGGAAGGGCAGTGTTAGATTTTAGTGTTTTAAAATAATATTAGTTAAATTCGGTTAACATACTAAACGAATGTCTACGTATTCTAATCAACTGCAGCCAGCTCACCAAAACCTATTACAACATGTTGTTTGGTTCTTTCACTCGAGATCGACGACGACGCATATACTGGCGGACGTTCAGAGAATAACATTAAATGTGTCGTGCTGTGCATGACGATCTCGGGTGAAAGAACCGAACAACTCGATATATTCTGCCATGTCACTGGCTTTACGAGTGATTTTCTCAGTTTCATACATGTGGAACTTATTCTGTTCTTTCACGGAGCCCTTCAATTTTTCTACGCGTGTCTATATGCAAATTTTTAATTTTTGTGATGGTCACATGATCACTTTTCTGCACCCTTCAGGGGCCCAAATCTGCCAAATGCCTGGTCATAGTCTCTCCAGACTAGCAAAAGGCACACCTTCAGACTCTCGGCTTTCCATCAGTACCATTGGTTTGGGATAAAACTGTTTCCTGTAGTTTGTGCGCAGGATATCGGAATGGTACCCTGAAAATGTGAAAAATGCTGTTTTGGGGATCTGGCTCCGCCCACACTACAAAATTCCAGAATTTTTCATGATAGCACCCGTCCTCACCTCCACTCTGGTGGTTTGCCACCAAAATTGCAGCAATCCGTCGTCTCTATATAGGACTTAGGGTGCGTTACAAGTATTACAGAAAAAACATAATTGTTTTGGTTTCGCTTGGAACCGCCCACATGCCGATCGCGGTCTAAGTCGGCCCATAAGTGTATTCCATACAACAATAGATGTGTGCAAAATTTTATCCAGATCGGTTGAGATTTTGCAGTATGAGGGCCAAAAACCTGTTTTTACAGTAAAAACAGAGCACGGCCAAGCCTACACTTAGGCTTGGCCGTCAATGATGACATTCATATTGTAGAAAAATCAAATTTGTAAAAAAAATGAAACTTGTAAATAATTACACATTAATAAAATGCATTGCTCACAGCCGTCTGAAAGCATGAGTGCAGAGCACAGAGAAATGGATGCTTGGCTGACAACGCCAATACTCTCTTCTCTGTCATGGTGCATTCAACATCGTCATCTTGCAGTATCGTATCCTTCTTCAAAATTTTTACGGCATAAATTTCTCCTGTTGCCTTGTGTTCAGCTAACAATACCTAACATTGCCAACCACAGCAACGTGTATCATGGAACATATTACAATACTCCTGTATAAAACTCAGATTACTACAGTGTTGTTATCAAGAACTTTTTAGTTTTTAGGTCTCTAGACCAAACCGAGACCTGGGCCTTCAGGTCTCAAGACCAAGACCGAGATCTTGGCCATCAGGTCTCGAAACCAAGACCAAGACCTTGGCCTTCAGTCTTGAGACCAAGACCGAGACCTTGGCCATCAGTCTTGAGACCAAGACCGAGACCTTGGCCTTCAGGTCTCGAAACCAAGACCGAGACCTTGGCCATCAGGTCTTGAGATCGAGACCAAGACCGTGGCCTTCAGTCTTGAGACCAAGACCGAGACCTTGGCCTTCAGGTCTCGAAACCAAGACCGAGACCTTTGTGGACATTCAGCACCAAACACCAAAGAATTTTATAAACACTGTTTTAACCCTACAACATCACATCAGTGCAGTCTGTACTCTGTTCAATAAGTTGGTAATCCACTCCAATAAGTCCAAAGCTAGTTTACTCCAAGCAATCATGTATTCTGTCTACATCAAGTGCACATTGCACTTAGCATACACAAGTTCCGACAGAACTTTTGGTCCCAAACAGGCACAGGCACCAAGCATGCTGTCTCGAGACCAAGACCTATTCTAGGTCTTGAGACCAAGACCGAGACCTGAACAAAATGAACTCGAGTGCACTCGAGTCTTGAGACTACGGTCTCGAGATCACAACACTGGATTACTACCACCATCACCATTACTTTCAGTTTCCGTTTAAACTGCCCTTTTTCATAAATTACTGTGGGTTAGGCTGAATCTTCAAAAGATCTCTCTAAAAAGAACTTTGAGATTGCTGGTGCGAGACTTTTTACAAGCTGTATGCCCTTCCTGCCATCCAACCAGCGACGTCAAAGCACTAAAGCGATTTCAACATCAGCAATTCAAATTCTTTATCGTACCATGATGTTTTGTTTCAAAGAAACTGTATATTGATGTTTTGCTTCAAATGAAGTGCTAGTGCTGCAGGCTGTTTCCCAACCTTCACGAGGAACCCTCAAACCTTCAAATTCATATGCCGTCCAGCTGGGGATGCAGATACTCACCCAATGATGACATATGTCTGCCAAGATAGCGACAAAAATAAACCGCACAATGTTACAAGTGCACCATCTGTAATATACTGTGATGTAAATCAGTGAAACAGTCAATAATGGACTTAACAAATACCTTTCCAAAACTGCCCTTGCCGAGCACCTTGATGAAAGTGAAGCTGCTGAGATGGCGGTGTGCACTGGTCTCCATTGCTGCACGTCCAGCGTCAGTCTTGGCTCGCTCACGTTCAGCTTCTTGGCGTATATTGCCTGCGTCACCTGCGGTTTGCTTCCTGTCACCTAGCGCATAAATAAACTTCTTTCGTTCTTTCTGTTGGTAACCATTACATGTTACTGCTTTCCCATATTGTCGAGTGCAATCCCGAACAAGATGTTAACACATGTGCCTCTTGTTATCAAGCAGCATAATTTGGTACCACCCAATGGGCGGCGATGGCTTGTGGCTGGGAAGGTAACCGTAGGTCTGGCGTCGCACTGACCACATGTCACAGACATTAGTGGTTCCCACCTATGAGCTCAACACCTAGAAGAGGGGAGCACCTGCCTATGGTCTCTTGTGGAGCATGGTCGACTTTACCTTTATATTGACAATAACCCACTGTGTTCACGGCAACTCAGCCTCCTACCCTTTGCAGTATGGAAAATGAGTAGCAGGTTGTCCAGTGTGGGCGGCAGGATGAAGGACTAACGTGGCTAACTGGAGGAATGGTTACGTTTGTTAGCTGCATAACAGATGAGACTGGATGGTATGCTGCAGTGGAACTAATCCATGCAATCAGTTGTCATGTCCAAGAGTTTAACCCTTAAAAGGGCAGAAGTGCTCCGGTTAACTGTGACTATCATGAATACTGGTTTTGAATAGACCTAGGCTACAGTATGAAAGGTCAAAGGTTGGTGTTTGGCTATTGCACAACAGACAAAAGTAGCCAAACATGTCGCCACTACCAGCCCTGCAGTCAAAGTGTGATAGTGACAGAGATAGTGGCAAAGCCGTAGCCACTGGCCGGGAACGACATGCATGAAAGTAAGTAAGTAAGTAAGTAAGTAAATGTAGATTTATATAGCGCATCAACAAAAAATCCCTTAATGCACTGTGTACACTACTCCTAGTCTGCAAACAAGAATGTTTTAAGCTGGCGACGGAAACTGTCTATCGATAGCGATGGGTCACGGAGCTTGTCTGGCAGTGAGTTCCAGACCGTTGGGTCAGCGACAGAGAAGGCCCGACGGCCGAACGTGCTCGTGTTGTAGCGGGGAACGACAAAATCCACGAATGTGTCAAGCAAGCTGCCACTACCCTGTTACTGAACAAATACAGAAACCAGTGCTGACATCTAGCGAGTGGAAATTGACGTTATTGGTGTCAAAAACGTGACCTCTGCCCGTTTAGGACACCCATATGCCACCACCAGCTTAAGGGTTAAAGCACCACCAGTTACTCGTCATGTGTGCAAGTGTCCAGATATTTTATTTTACTTTTACCTTCACACATTAGTCAGGTCAATGGGTGTCTCATAACAAGTCGTTTCAGAGACGAACAATGCCAATCAACTTCACCGGTACTGACAAGTCGCATGTTAGCTAGTGAAACAAACTAACATGACAAAGGCATCATTTCTAACACGATGCACATAGAGATAGATAGATAGATATTTTATTAGCCAACATTTCATAACAAAATTAGCAAAGGTAATGTTATCAAAAAAGACAAAGTTCACCATAATCCACTAAGAGAGCATAGGCGGGTGCTCATCTCCCTCTCCTAGGCCTTGAGGCTTGAGCCCATAGGTGGAGAACCACTAATGTCTGTGACACATGGCCAGTGCGACGCCAGACCTACGGTTACCTTCCCAGATGCAAGGCATTACCGCCCACTGGCTGGTACCAAATTATACTGATTGGTGACAGAGGCACATGTGTGTTAACAACTTGCGCAGGGTTGCACTTGATAGCGGAGAGGCCAGGATTCGAACTCGTGACCTATTGATCGCAAGTCCAGCATTCTAACCACTCGGCCACCGAGCCACATATCAGCAGCCAGTAAACCTTCTCACAGTCTACTACATGAAGCACCAGTGCTCATCTCTTTTTCACTGGTCACTACTTTACCATGACCTGCCATACTTCCGTGACCCATATACACAGGCCATTCCTCACCTATTGACTCCATGAGGACAAAAGACTGAAGGTGAGTTGGTCTGGCTTTGCTTGTCCCACATACTAATTTTGCAAGAAACAAATTTACGATTTGTTAGGACTTACAGTACGCATGCTATGCAGCAAGTGAACTGCAAATCCTAAAACTAGAAGCATGTATTGATGACGAGCGTCAATTCAAGACGGCCAAGCGTCCACAAGCGCCTGGTGACGCCACTATTTGGAAACGGTTTTTCCGTGATAACTTCGTTATTTTTCGGCATAGATTGAAAAGAATGGCACTTTGGAATCAGTGAATTTTTCTACGAATGCCTATATGCAACTTTTCAATTTTCGTGATGGTCATGTGACCACCTTTCGGCACCCTTCAGGGGCATATTATCTGCCAAATGTCTGGTCACAGACTCTCCAGCTAGCAAAAGGCACACACTCAGAGTCTCGGCTTTCCATCAGTACCATTGGTTTGGGGTACAACTGTTTCCTGTAGGCTGTGTCCAGGATAGTCGAAGGGTACCCTAAAAAAAACAAAAATGCTGTTTTTTGGATCTGGCTCCACCCATGCTATAAAATTCCGGAATTTTTCATGATAACACCCGTCCTCACCTCCACTTTGATGGTTTGCTGCTGAAATCGCGGCGATCCGTCGTCTCTATATAGGACTTAGGGTGCGTTACAAGTATTACAGTAAAAAACATAATTGTTTTTGGTTTGGCCTGGAACCGCCCACGCGCAGTCTAAGTCGGCCCATAAGTGCATTCCATACAACAATGGGTGTGTGCAAAATTTTATCCAGATCTGTTGAGATTTGGCAGTACAAAGGCCAAAAACCTGTTTTTAAGTAAAAACAGAGCACGGCCAAGCTTGGCCGTCAATAAATTATATAATTATCTGACTTGACTTAGAATCAAATAGAGGCCTGAGCTAGTAATCATGTAAGCACAGCATGTAACACGCTTTATCCACTATGCCAGCAGGACAAGACAGAAACACAGAAGTACATCAAAGCACGTTTTATACAACTGCATGCCATCAGCACACTTACTCAATGGTTTTGCCGACTCTGTCGGTGGCGTTACAGCTCCACTGCTTGCCATAGAAGCCGATGCACCACTTGCTAATTGCTACAAATGAAGACGCAGGGCGAAAAATTATTATACGGTAAAATTAACTTGTATGCTGCACGGTGTTTCTGACCGTACACAACAGTACTGAGCAATGAGCATAGCAATTAAAAGATGCAATTTTATCATTTTTACCCACCCAATGCATAGCATAGCGCAGTATATGCTACGGCGATGTGGCTGGCTGGGTGTCTGTCTGTCACAGCCGGTATTGTGTCTAAACGACTAAACCTATCTCAAAACTTTTTTGACCATCTGGCAGCTCCATCATTTAAGCTTTTGTGACCCTTGCACCAATACCAAATTCCAAGGGGAACCCCTTCAGCGGGGGCATTAAATACATGGGGGTGGGAAAATTTGGCGATTATCTCGGAAACGGTGCGAGATAGGCCGATGGTTACCATGGAACGTTAATAGGAAATCATGGGTGCCGGATTTAATGGTATCATTTTCGATGACCTTGAGTGACCCCCAACCCGGGTTTCAAGGTCACTGTATACTTACAAGTCAAATATCTCAAAAACGGTGCATTTTAGGGACAAAGTTACTAAAGAACACTAATAGGAAACCACACTCTGCCGAATGGTGCCACTTTCAATGACCTTGAGTGACCTCTGACCCCGATTTCAAGGTTACAACATTTTCAGACATTGAATATCTCAGAAACGACACTAGATAAGAGCCATAGTTACTAGAGAACGTCAGTAGGAAGTCATATGCACTCTATCGAACGGTGACATTTCCAATGACCTTAACGGACCCCTAACCCGGTTTTCAAGGTCACGGCAGTTTTGAAGTCGAATATCTCAAAAACCGTGCATTTTAGGGACAATGTTACTAAAGAATACTAATAGGAAACCATACACAATCTTTCGAATGGTGCCACTTTCAATGACCTTGAGTGCCCTCTGACCCGATTTCAAGGTGTTGAAACACAACATATTTTTGAAGTTGAATATCGTAAAAACGGCAACTTTTAAAGACAAAGTTACTATTGCACAATAGGAAACTATATCTAACATATGGAATGGTACTATGTTTGGTGACCTTGACTGACCACTAAAGGCGTTGCGCGGGTTTGTATGCATCAGCTGAGCTTCTTGTTTTTTGTTCCTACGGTGAACAAATGGAATAAAAAGACACACTACTATCACTCTATGTAACCAGCATTTTGTTAATATGATCAACTTAAATCACTGCCTTATTACAAAGATTTTTATTCTCTGTGATATTCGTGTATATGTTTAGATATATTTTGGCTTCAGCAAATATACTTCATATAAGATCAATACTGCTCTCTCACCCATGTGCTGCAATCACTCTAGTATATACACCATGGGTCCAAAAATGTGCCACTTTTTATGACAACTAACAAATACAAGCCACTTTTTAAAATTATTTCACTTTTTAATTCAGAAATAAACTGCACACAAAACTGGAATTAAACCTAGCACGTCCCCTGAAATCTGTTGTCGCAAAACCATGCAAATGATGCAAATAATCAGCATTGAACAGTACAACTTTACAACAGGTTATTCAAATCAAGCCGTGGCTTAATGACAACTTCTGTAAAACAAGTACCGGCCAAAAGCGTCAGCGTCTTCAAGTTACACATCAAAACTGATGTTACCAAAATGACATATGTGGCATTATCCATAATTTTCACACAATTCACACGGCCAATTTCCGATGTCTGTGTCCAACTTATATGCAATAAAAATAGAAATTTATGCAAACAACAACAGCTAGGACAAGAGCAATCACCTTCTTTCCAAACAGACCAAGTTCTTTCAGTCTCTCAGCCAAGTCTTTGGTATTGGTTCCGCAGTTCTTGGCCACATTTTTCTCACACCTCTTATGTATTGTCATCTTACAAGCTGCACGTACATAAGCAGACAAAACAGATTATTACAATCTTTACAGTGCTGAATAGCTGCTTTCAAAGACCTTAACAGGCTCAAATTTTAAGTAATCATTTCTACTGTAAGGGGTAATCAGTAATGACCAGTGCATGTAACAACTATGTCTTGTCATTAATTGCACACCATGTCTCAATAAAATGTCACCAGTGACCTTTAATCTTTCATAGCTTGAAGAGATCTTATTCAAATTCACAATTTCTTGCAATTTATAAGCTTAAAAGTACTAGCTTTTAAATGTATGCATCGCTTTGCCATCTTACCATGTGCTTACTTACTTTACTCTGTAACTTATGACGTCATGGACATGATGCAATATCACATGCCACTATTATGTTATGTTATTTAACAGAGACACGTTTTAATTAAAAATTTGTGATCTGCTTAATTCTTTATAAGCCGCTAATAAACCTTAATGACACCGTACTAACAGGCGTCCATGGAGGAAATACAGATAACATACATATTTAGTTGTTAATGTAATCTCAGGAATGTAAGAACACCAAAGGAATTGGAAAATTCTGTAAGCATGCATACAGATGCTTAGACTTTCAGGACACAGTATGTCAGAAATTAATGAAAAAAGCGCTCGGAGAGACGCAAACACTGCAGAGCTAAAAAAAATTTGCCCCGCCACAGACCCCATTACCAGGGGCGCAGGATGGCCAAAATATAATCAACTGGAGATGGTCACTACCTTCACCTACAAACCCAGTTTGGTGAAGATCAATGCATGCAATTTCGAGTTATCGTGGTAACAGACTCACAAAGCCACAAACATACAACGCCCGCCAGCCCGCTGCAGACAGGACCGATAACAATACACTGTGCCACTAGGCTTAGTGTGCAGTGTAATAAATGTGAGCTTCCCTTCAAGTTACAGATTATCCATGCAGTGTTTTTGTGATACTGGTATTAACATTTAGCTTCTTCTTTATACGCATGAGTCTACCACACATTATCATGCAAACTAATGGATAATCACATTCTTGGCTAATGTTATTGTTAAACTGATGTCTATGTCCATACACTTTATTCTGCCGACACTGTTTTACGTGAAACATGCACCCATAACTTCTCAACAAGATTTTACAACACTTTCACACAACATTACTCTAATAGATGACATCACAATGCTGATGGCTATGTTTATTAACCAAGGGTTGCTTAAAATATAAATATGCTGTCTGTGTTAGTATGGCAAACTGCCTGCAGTAAAAAGTTAAACTAGTAACTATACACTGACCTTCACACTGTAGACCCTGTCTCATAATTCCATAAATCAGTGAGCCACAATGATCGCAGAAAGTGAATCTCATAAAATTGTGGACAGCAAAACGATGTGGAACATTAATGTTGAATCGCTGTCCTCCAGCCAGCTGTACAACACGCCGAGAGTTATCAACTGCCACACAATTACATGATAAAACAGGTATGATGCTGCTGGTTCTGCATCAGCAACAGCACCTGGCCTACAAAAATCTCACTTCAGCAATTTGGCATTCTTAGAGAGACTTTTGGGGGACCCAATTTAATAAGTTGATTGCCACGGCAATTTTTACCAATGGGCTGAGACAGTCCCCAGATGGTTAAAAAAAGGTAAAGGTAACTCACTTGATATAGCACCACTTACAATCCTGAACAGCGGCACTTTACAACCTCAGAAGTGGCAGCTGATTGGCACTGGCTGTAGTACCATGGCACAAGCTGGCAGCTGCCCAGAGCCCACGCTAACGGACTATTGGGCCCACAGTATGCAGCCAGCAGGCATACTACGCCTCAATCAGCCAAGCTAGGCCTTCACCCTGTAATCCATGTACCTAATTACATGGATCACTACCAATTTACCAACCCCTGAGGGATGGATTGCTGAGTTGGCCATCACCAACCATTGGTAGCACCAGTCTGACAGTAGTAGGAGGTGGCAGAATGTATTAGCAATGCGCTAATAGCTGACAGCATAGTGTGATGCAGGTATAGCACGAGATATCTTTCCCCCATACACAATATATTATAACTGACGATGTTCTTATTATAACATTATATAGTAACAATAACCATCTTTCAAAAACTGTTCCAATACATAATAGGTAATACGTGTATGTAATAATAACAAGTTGCAAGAGATGTGGACACAGAGGCATTTCGCCTGCGTCCATAGTCAACGATGATGATGATGATGAGAGACCGACTTATTACTGTGGGCAAATCTGTGATACACGGACTCTCTGCTGTAGCAAAAACATGTAGCAAATTGAGTGCTAAGCCCATATGAATGATTAAGGTAATAACTGGTGGAAGTACAATTAACACGTACCTTCTTCTTTTCGGTCTAGCACCATCAACTTCCACTTCCGATTCAAGATTTGACGTATCCTCAGCTAGTTTGGCTTTCTGACGAGCTTTCAAGTAGTCATCTGCATTGTCAGAAAAATACAAGTCATAACTTTAAATAGTACGACAATCTTATCAGCTGCTTCAGTAAGTGTTGATCAACACATTGTACTTCATAACAAACAGTGCTGTGACTGTAGCTGTGCCAGACAGTAAATGGATTAGAGGCTTGAACTCGTACAATAGCAAAATTGACAACCATTGTGCTGTAGTTGTATTTTGCAAGAATTTGCTGAAATGTCACAATCATTCAAGCTTGAATTCTATTATTATGCCCCTGCCGAGGGGGCATTAAGCGATGATGCTGCCTGACAACGTCTGTCTGTCGCGTACACCGGGTCTAAGTCGAGAACAGAGAGGCCAAAGGAGACCGAAATTGGCACAGAGGTAGCCCATGTCACACCTGACTCGGACACCACTTTCAAGGTCATAAAGTCAAAGGTCAAGGTCAAATGTGAGGCAGGGGCATATTGTGCCCACCTACAGCTTGTTACAAGTGAAATGGTCATTGGTCAACATAGCCAGCATATTCATAATCTCTTTAGTATAGCCTGTATGACATGCACATGATCCGAAGCGACAGATTTTGCTGTGGAAATGCAGACAGAATGAATTACACCTCTCATACCTTACACAACTTATAAACTGATTTTGCAAAGTAATATTAATTACTATAATTATTATAGAGCAAATGTGATTTATGTGTCACAGGCTAAATTGCTACAAGACAACATTACAATGTCGCATCTATTTCACCTCTCTCGATCCAATTTACAGGATAACTACTGCAGTATATCTGTATAGCTACGAAACCAATACAATACAAACAACCTCCCTCTCTCCGTTTTAACGACCATTTTTTCCACGTGAACCTGGGTTAACCAGTGTTTATTGAAGCAAAGGATGATGGAAGTGGTGGTGACAAACTGACAACTGCAGCTATAGACGTGCAAAGCTCCGGTGAAAATGTCACGACCAATAAACCAACACCCAGTTTTTTACAGGCCGGATGCCCTTCCTGTTGCCCAGCCAACAGTGTCAAAGCACTGAAGGGAAAATATCACATTCCATGGACTTGCTTACCCCAAGCTCACCTGGGGGTCTTCCAACTTTGTGTTTGACCACTAATATCTCCTGGGTAACTGGGGGAGGTTTGCCCTGCCTCTCATCAGCCCTCCGATGCCAGTACTGCAACAATACAAGCAACCCATCGAAGCTAAATTATGCATTTTATGACAAGTTTAATACAAACATAACAAAAGTAATATCTGTCAGGCATTCCGTTAGAAAAATAATCATCCCCATCGGGATGACACTCAGCTCACCTGTGTACCAGATTTTAAACAGCACACACCCATTCCAGAAGTATGGAGAGTCCAAAAATTTTGAAATTTGGTCATACGAAACATTCCACCCCACTTAGTGGGCAATTTGGGATCCGTGGGCAAGCAGTGCCCATACTCTGTCATGTGCCAAATTTGAAATGGCCCTAGTGTTATCCTTGGTGACTGTGCTGCATACTGTCTGCAGCCCCTCGTTATCTGGCTGACCTGTGTGTGCCGGCCCACTCCATGCATAGTCCCCAGCAACTACGTTCCACGGCGTCTGGGACTCTGCTGGTCCCACGTGCCTGGACTGCTACCGGTCAGCACAGCTTTGCCATCAATGGACCACGAATATGGAACAGTCTGCCAGCCGATCTTAGAACACCAGATACGACGCTCTGCTCCTTCAAGCGTCATCTCAAGGCCCACCTGTTTCAGCAGTTAGTCTACGCTGCTGCTGGCAGGTGGGCTCAGCACCGTTCGTCCGGCGCCGTTGTGACTGTTCAGCGAGTTCGGCGCCATTTACAAATACAAATTTACAAATATTCAGACTTACTTACTAAACTAAATTAATGACCTCAATGCTCTGAGAGACGTGCTATATAATATGAATAATCTCACAAAACAAACCTGTCGTGTACAGTATCCGGCACGGAAATAGCTGCCATGTTGTTGTATTAGGCTCAATACAGTGAGTAAGCAGTCGTTTAAACACTGAACTTTTAACAGAACGTGGCGGGAAGTAGCAGAAACTGATCTTATTCTCATCAACATAAGTCCATTTAATTGGCACAACTTCTGCACAATTTGACTCAAAGACAACAACTGCATATTTCTTCACAGATGATGCAGACATTCTGCACTGCAGTAAATACCTACAGCAACATTACTTATGAACCAACATTTGAAGCACAATCACGGTAGTTTGGCACTGATAAGATACGCATTACACATTCGATATTTCAATAATCAATATCAAATAAGTCTAATTGACAGCAATCCAAGAAACACAAAATGCCCTCATAACTGCCTAACTTGCTCAGCAACAAAAGAATAAATTGCCAACGTAAGTAAAAATTTACTTTCACAAACTGCTGATCTTAAAGTTTGCAGACCACCTTGGATTGTTTGTACCTTTGATTCACTGCTATAATTGCTTATTGCATGCATCATAAAATTTGGGGGAAAATGCCGCCACCAAAGTCATTTGTTTATAGACCCGTAACCTGTGTCACTAAAGTGACAAAATTAAACCGTTATACATAGCCTATGGAAAGGCATGAAATTTCATAAAGATCGGTCAAGGGATTTGCCAGTATGGGGCAAAAATGTTAAAACAATCCTCAATTTTAATGGGTTTTGGGGGCCCTAATCGTGTACCCTTGCACCGATGAATGTGAAATTTTATCCAATTTCACCTTGATCAGTGCAATGTACATCAGTTCACGCCAAGAAAGCCAGAAAATCCCCAGGCGAGTAAACAAAATACTGGCAGTCTGCACTGCGCGGTGCCTACTGGCAATTACAAGGATTTTTATACAAGCACAGTGCAGCAGGCACAGTGCAGTAGCCCTACTACAGTTTACTCAGCAGTTTAGAAGAGGATACACGGCAATATCTTTCTTGAAAGGCAGCATCACGTTCTTTGCCTTAAAGCTGGTTAAACTGCCAATTAATAGTTCATTACTTAACTGTGAAGCCCGGAAAATTCCTATCTTAGATGATTTTATGGGATATGTGAAGAAATCTTGCAAATACGAAAATCTCTGATAAACCAATAAAACTTGCCCATCTTTCTGGACAGTATTACGAATCACAGCTATAATTGCTTATTGCATGCATCATAAAATTTGGGGGAAAATGCCGCCACCAAAGTCATTTGTTTATAGACCATACTGGCAACTACAAGGATTTTGCTCGCTCTGTCCACTGAGAGAAGCAAGAAATTGTGATAGACTGCATCTGGCAATTTACTTGCAAAAACTACTGGTCCTGTGTACAGAAGCAGCTGCCTGAATTCAGTGGCTTTCCAGCGCTGCCACTCAGACAATGAACGTGGCTTACGTGCAAATTCTTTTGGAATGAAGGGCTTCATGCTGATAAGATTATCTGATATTTCTGCTACCTGATGTGCACTAAGCCTACGACGCAGCTCTAGTGGACTACAAAGCCACAGCCAGACAAGCTTTCGAACTACACCCAGGCATATCAGATGCATATAATCCAGCACGAAGGTTGACACCAAGCCAAACCCAAGATCAGCCAGTGGTGTGGCGGTGTGGCCCCACGGTGATGCTCACTGTCATCCATTCGAACAAATGACTGATCTGTACGGCGTTCAGCATTTGAAACTGGTAAAGTCATTGTTCCAACCCAAACTCCTCTTTCGGTACACCGTTCACAGGCAGAATAAGAAGTGTGACCTTTAATATTTTTTAAGAAAGCCGTGACCGGAGCGTCACAGACAACTGCTGAAATGCTCAAACTAACAACTGTCCCATCAACTTCAATACCATTCTCCCTGAGTTCAGTGTATTCATTACAGAAATCATCCAAAATTTCCAAAGATGATGGTTTTGTTGTACCATAAAACAAACCAATGGTAAAGGGCTGGCCAATAAAATTAATGGCTTATCAATTTTGCCTAACACAGGCCAAAACTGCCCATTAGTGCTCTTGGAAACAGGCACGCCATCGACATTTAACTGCAGTGATAGCACTCCAGCTTCTTTAACAGTTTGCATGTTCTGTAGATTTTGAAGATATGCAAGTATTTCAGAAGCTATACCAAAATGATAGTACATTCCACCGGAAACATTACGTATCTTATCAGCAATTTCAGTGTAATCAACATTTTTCATCAATGTGTGTGGGTCTTTGGGCAGATTGGGATGATGGGGCTTCAAAATGACAAGTAGATCGGACAAGTACATCCACTGTTATTGAATGCTTTGCTCGCCACTGTGCTATTTCATCAACAAGACTTTCACAAGTATGCAATGAATCAACTTCGTTGTCATACATCCCAAATTCATTGGATTCATCACTTGAATCCCCACAGTCAGAGAACAGTTCATCAATTTCAGTACCTGTGTTTATTAGCACATCCTTATTATTAGGCCTACCCTCCATGAAGTCTGCATGGAGGTTTGTTAACAAATCGCTACTAGTACTCACTACTCATACATGACATTGGAGCAGTATTGCAATCATTAATTTCAGCGCCACAATCACAATCATGATTCACTGCTACACCATCCCAAGAATAATCAGAAAGCTCAGCCAGTTGCTTTGCAACTGCAGCATTTACTTTACGTTTTTTGGTCCAGTAACTCACTGTAAGTACAAATGAGTGCCACTATCAATACCGTATTACTCTACACACTAAAGTAACAACAGTTTTAAACTGAAAAAAGACAACTAACGTCGCAACTCAACTAGTACTGCACAGGGTTTTATCTAGGATTCAATTGCAGGGGGGTGTAACCCAAAAGCAGGGGGGTCCCTCCCCTGCCCCCCTTCCCCGCCCCCCTCACTCCCTTCCCTTCCCTCCCACCCCCTCCCCTCCCCTTAGAAGTAGGGCCCCTTAAAACAGCTAGGGGATCTGGGGGAGCGCTGTAAGCTCCCCCAGCGGGGTCTGTTTGGAGGTTTGTTAACAAATCGCTACTAGTACTCATACATGACATTGGAGCAGTATTGCAATCATTAATTTCAGCGCCACAGTCACAATCATGATTCACTGCTACACCATCCCAAGAGCAGTTGCGTCTGTTCGTTGGGCCGTACGTCATAATTTGTTAGATTAATATTACTATTACTAAACTTACGATAAGGAGCAGTGATTTATCCAGACCCCCCAGGCGGGGTTATAACCCCCCCCAGTTTTCATGCGACACCCCCCAACCATCTGAAGTTCAAAGGGGGTTATCAGGGGGTGTTTATGGGGGTGTTTTTTATTAAATACTAAAAGTAACAGCCCAGGGCCCCCAAGCCTCAGGGGGCCCCCAAACAGCCGATGCGTTAATTTTTTCATCTCGTGAAATAAGCGTAACTAACTGTGTACTTTGAGCTGTAGACAATAGACTTTAACTTAACTGTTTGCATTGAAATAGGCCTACAGTTACACTAAGTACTATGTTGGTACCAGGGTTTGAATTGAGACGGCGATCGAGTCTCATAATTTTTGTGCAATGTGGTTGTCTCTCCAATTCAGTCTCCATTCTGCACTCTTCATGGATTTTGGCAACTTAAGCCGAAGCCCCATTTCGCAATTTGACATGTCTGACCCTGATTGGGACCTACTGGCACATGGCTGGTCAAATTGTAGACGACTTTTTAACGATTTACGTACCAGTTTTTAAAATGTACGTATATTATGCATTCACAGTATAAACAGTAATGAAAAAATCTTGCTTTGAAGAAAAGAACGCGTGGTCCTAATTTGCATTTAATGTTTAAATTGCACGAAATTCAGTCAATTGGTTCTCAGGAAAATCATTAAAATTGTTGCACCAGATGTCAGATTTTAAGGCTAAAATGCACCAAATTCGATTTCCCCCTAGCTGGAGTTAAGGGGCCTACTTCTAAGGTGAGGGGAGGGGAGGGGAGAGAAAGGGAGAGGGGAGGGGAGGGAAGGAAGGGAAAGGAGAGGGAGGGGCCCCATCAGCTCGGCGGGCCCAGGGCCCCCAAAACACATTAAGACGGCTTTGGCAATTAAGAGTAACAGTAACAGTAAAAAACGCCAGGTTAGCTAACCCAGGTTCACCTGAGAAACGGCCGACAAAATGGAGAGACAGGTATGGCCATACATATAAGTCAAGTAGTCCGTTTGGTCGGCGGCGGGTCATTTAGTAGTTAATTACTTTAAAAAGTTTTTGAGATATTCGACATAAGTATGCTGTGACCTTGAAAACGGGGATAAGGGTCCGTGAAGGTCATTGAAAATGTCATCATTCGATAGAGCGCATATGACTTCCTATAGGCGTTCAATAGCAACAA
>Ga0209786_1000379_pt1 | contig 16826 bp, 13 predicted proteins | sample WorMetilvaeELBA2_FD_187405 | JGI IMG/M metagenome (GOLD analysis project Ga0209786, IMG submission 187405) | Marine gutless worms symbiont microbial communities from Max Planck institute for Marine Microbiology, Germany - Olavius ilvae ELBA.2... ...
GGGCAGAGGGCGGGGGGCAGAGGGCAGGGGGCAGAGGGCAGGGGGCAGGGGGCAGAGGGCGGGGGGCAGAGGGCGGGGGGCAGGGGGCAGAGGGCAGAGGACAGAAATCAGTTATTGGTTATTAGTTATCGGTTATTAGAATTCTATTGCTGCAGATGAAATTCCGGCATCCGGCATCCGGTTCCTGGTATCTGGCAATCCCGTATCCAGCAGAGGTCAGAAGACAGAGGATCCGTCTTCGCTCTCCGAGCTACGCCGCGGCCCCCAGAGGGTAGAGAAAGAATGAAGTCGGAAGTGGGAATGCGGCCTTCGACAAGCTCAGGCGAGACAAAGTCGGAAATGGGGAATGCGGAATGTCTTGATTTTGGATTTGGGATTGCTGAATTCGGATTTAGTAAAGGTTGAAATCAAGGCTCATCTTTTATCGTTATCCCTTACCATGTGCTTAGTATGACAAAAGGATGTATAGCGCAGTTGCGGGATAATGTGGTATAAACAACTCATTTGACATGAATCCCTTTTTTCGAGTATTAATACGGTATTTGATCAATCGGATTTATCTCACTTCCCGCCGTCAATTCCATTGATCAAAATAATGACCACAGAATCCCGGGGTTGATGCGATCGGCCCCGGTTCTATCATCTGCCGTGCACCGCAAAACAGGAGTACGGATCATGCAACGTGCTGTCGCGTGGTTTGCGGAAAACCATGTTGCTGCCAACCTGTTGATGCTCTTTTTGCTGATTGCGGGAGCGTTTACCTGCCTCACCATGAAAATCGAAGTGTTCCCCGAAGCGTCGCTTGACCGCATATTTGTATCGATGATGTATTCCGGTGCATCTCCGGCCGAGGTTGAAGAAGGCATTATTCGCAGAATCGAGGAAAGCGTGGCCGGTTTGGCCGGAATCAAACGGATCGATTCCGTCGCCCTGGAAGGTTACGGCTATGTGAACATCGAGGTCATGAAGGGCTGGGACCTGAATGCCCTGCTGGATGATATCAAAGCCGAAGTGGATCGTATCGGCACCTTTCCCGAAGAGGCCGAGGAGCCGGTGGTGCAGGAAGTCATCCGGCGCAATAATGTTATCTGGGTCGCGATATATGGTGATGCACCCGAAAAGACCCTCAAATACCTGGCTGAAAAAATCAAAGACGACATCACCAATCTGGAAGGAGTCACCCTGGCCAACCTGCTGGGAGTTCGCAAAGGGGAAATCCATATCGAAATATCCGAGGCCGTGCTTTGCCAATATGGTCTGACCCTCGGCCGAGTGGCAGATGCCGTTCGCAAAACAAGCCTCGATTTGCCGGCCGGCCGCATCAAAACCACCAGCGGGGAAATTTTAGTCAGAACCAAGGGTCGCCGCTACCACGCGGCCGACTATCGCAATATTGCCGTGGTTACCCGTTCCGATGGAAGTTTGGTGACCCTGGGTGAGATCGGGCAGCTAAACGACGGGTTTGAGGATGTTGATCTATATGCCCGATTCCAGGAAAAACCCGCGGCCTTGATCCGGGTATTCCGGGTGGCTGATCAAAATGCGCTGTCGGTTGTTAAAAAAGTAAGGGCCTATATCGAATCGATTCGTCCCGGTCTGCCGGCCGGGGTGCAGGTCGGATTTTTTGGGGACGATTCCAGATTTTTGCGCAGCCGGCTGCAGCTGTTGCTGAAAAACCTGCTGATCGGTCTGCTGCTGGTCATCATTTTATTAGGTCTGCTACTGAATTGGAGGCTCGCCTTCTGGGTAACCCTGGGCATACCGATCTCCTTTATGGCCGGTCTCATGCTGTTGCCGCAATTCAATGTATCCATCAATATGGTTTCCCTGTTTGCTTTCATCATGGTGCTCGGCATCGTGGTGGATGATGCGATTATCATCGGCGACAATATCTTTCGCAAAAGCGAGCAGGGAATGGCACCGCTAAAAGCTGCCGTCCAGGGCACCATCGAAGTGGGGCGGCCCGTGGTTTTTTCAATTCTGACAACCATTGTGGCATTCTGGCCCTTGCTGCTGGGCGGCGGTTTTATGGGCAAGATGATGCGCAACATACCGATCGTCATCATGCTGGTTCTGATCGGATCCCTGGTGGAGTCCTTATTTATTCTGCCGGCGCATCTGGCCCGCAGCAAAGGCATGCGGTCGCCGCATTCTGCAGCCGGCATGCAGGAGAAACGCTCAGCCCGCTGGTTGAAGTGGTTTATCCGGGTGCCCTACAGTCGTTTCCTCAAATTTTGCCTGGGCTGGCGCTATGCCACCATGGGGGCGGGAATTATGTTCCTGATTCTGACGGTCGGGGTTTGGAAGGCCGGTTGGATAAAATTCGTTTTTTTCCCCAAAGTAGAAGGCGATACTCTGGAGTGCCGTTTGACCATGCCGGTCGGTACATCCGCCGACCGCACCCGGGCCGTGGTTGCACACTTGGAGCAGTGCGCCCGGCAGTCTCTGATCCAGGAGGATAAAAAGCGCTCTCCCGGAGCGGCGTCCCTATATGAATACAGCATCTCCCTTGTCGGCTGGCAGCAGGGGCGAACGGACAACGGCGGGCACCTGGCCAACATCTGGGTCCAGGTGCCGGAGGAAAAAGAGCGCGGGATGAGCACCAAAAAGCTTAGCGCCGCCTGGCGTGAGCATGTAGGATCCATCCCGGATGTTGAATCACTTGATTTTCGCAGCGAACGGCATGGCGCCGGCAAGGCCATTGAATTTCATCTGTCCTCGGCCGATCATGATGAACTGCTCAGGGCCGTCGATGATCTCAAGCGGGAACTGAATAGTTATCCCGGGGTAACCGATGTGGCCGACAGTTTCCTGCAGGGCAAAAAAGAGCTGCAGCTGAAATTGAAGCCGGCGGCCCGTAGTCTCGGCCTGACGCTAAGCGACCTGGCGCAGCAGGTTCGCCATGCATTCTACGGATGTGAGGCATTGCGATTGCAGCGCGATAAGGATGAGGTCAAAGTGATGGTCCGCTATCCGGCAGCCGAGCGCAGGTCCCTGAAACATGTAGAACAAATGCGCATTCGAACTGCTGACGGAAGACAGGTTCCTTTCAGCCAGGTGGCCCAGGTTCACCTCAAACGGGGATACGCCGCCATCGAACGCGGGCAACGCCGGCGGGTGGTGAAGGTGACGGCCGACGTCAATGCGGCCGTCATCAATGCCAATGAGCTTCGCACGACCATGGTGGCGGAGTATTTACCGGAATTAATCAGCCGGTATCCCGATCTTAAATATTCCATGGAAGGCGAGGGCAAAGAACAGAAAGAAGCCATGGCAGACGTTTATCGTGGATTTGCCGTGGCGCTGTTTGGCATTTACTGCCTGCTGGCAATTCCCTTCAAATCCTTCACCCAGCCGATTATCGTGATGGCGGCCATTCCATTTGCCCTGGTGGGGGCTGTCGCCGGCCACTTAATCATGGGAATAGACCTCAGTATCCTCAGCCTGTGCGGCATGGTGGGCCTGACCGGGGTGGTGGTCAATGATTCTTTGGTTCTGATCTACACCACCAATCGGATGCGCAAGCAGGGCAACAGTGCACATGACGCGATCGCCAGCGGTGCGACCATTCGCTTTCGAGCAATTATTCTCACCTCCCTGACCACGTTTGCCGGATTAACGCCCATGCTGCTGGAAAAAAGCCTGCAGGCCAAGTTTTTAATCCCCATGGCGGTCAGTCTCGGATTCGGGGTGCTCTTTGCCACCTTTATCACCCTGCTGCTGATTCCCTGCGGGTATTTGATTTTAGAAGATGTGCATCATGTCTGGCGGGTGATCCGGCAGAAGATTTTTTAATCACAAATTGAAATTTCCAGTGAAACAGCTTGTCGGTGCTGTTGTATGCTTCGACATCAGGGTTGAAACCGTGGCCATCGCGCGATGCCTTCTTCAGCTGATTGATAATTTTCATTTCCGGCTTCGCTGGGTTGGATATAAATAGGCCAAATTTGATCGATATGATTTATTTATAGATCAATTTTATCCTTGATGTATTGATGATTTGCTTTTATAATGGTTCATCAATAGATCGTATTTATAGAATATGGACTATTTATAAATCAATACCGGTGAAAAATGGCCAAACAAACTAAAAGCACTTATTCTCGTATTACCCGCCATGCTGCGACTCTGCTCGGCAAGCAAATTAGGATTGCGCGAAAAGAGCGCAAAATGACTACCCAGGATTTGTCCGACCGCGCAGGAATATCGCGTGGATTACTTCAACGCATTGAGAAGGGCAATCTCAAATGCCAGATTGGGGCTGTGTTTGAGGTGGCGATCCTTGTGGATCTCAAATTGTTTGACGCCGATGACCCAACGTTGATCGCCAAGATCAGGCAAGCAGACGACAAAATTGCTCTGCTCCCGAAACACATTCACCCAATCAAGAAGGTTGTAGACGATGATTTCTAACGAGAGCGAATACAGTGAAGCCTTCGTGTGGATTTGGCTGCCGGGTGCCACCGAGCCGGTCGTCGCAGGCAAACTGTCAGCCGACGCAGGCCAACTGATCTTCAATTATGGCAAAAGCTACCTGAACCGCAAAAATGCAATATCAATTTATGACGCTGAACTCCCCCTGAAGCCAGGTGTCTTGCCTCCGCGACCCGGCCTTGCCATGCCGGGCTGTATTCGTGATGGTGCCCCGGATGCGTGGGGGCGTCGCGTGCTTATCAACAAAAAACTTGGATTGAAAGGCGTAGATGTAGACAGTGTCAACCTGGATGAGCTGACTTATCTGCTGGAATCCGGCTCAGATCGAATCGGAGCACTAGATTTTCAACTATCGGCAGTCGATTATGTTCCGCGTATTTCCGAGAATGTCACGTTGGACGAACTGCAGAAATCCGCGGAACGGGTGGAAAAAGGGATACCGCTAACAACAGAACTGGATCAAGCGCTGCACCATGGCAGTTCTATTGGCGGTGCACGTCCGAAAGCGCTCATTGAAGCTGAAAACACCAAGTACATCGCCAAGTTTTCATCTTCTACCGACTTATACAACGTTTTAAAAGCGGAGTACGTCTCCATGCGGCTTGTCGGCCTTATTGGACTCAACGTCGCTCCGGTGACGCTGACCAGATCATCCAAAAAGGATGTTTTGCTCATCGAGCGTTTCGATCGCCACCTCACAGGGCAAGGATGGCAGCGTAAGTGTATGGTTTCCGCACTCACCCTTTTGGGGCTGGATGAAATGATGGCGCGCTACGCCAGTTATCAGGATCTGTCAGAGATTATCCGTCATAAATTTACAGATGTACGCAGGACGTTGAAAGAGTTGTTCTCACGCCTGGTCTTTAACATCCTGTCCGGCAATACAGACGATCATGCCCGCAACCATGCCGCATTTTGGGACGGTCAGATGCTGACGCTAACGCCGGCCTATGACATCTGTCCCCAAGCGAGATCCGGCAATGAAGCGTCTCAGGCGATGCTGATCTCAGGTGATAACCGCATGAGTCGGATATCAGCGTGTCTGGCAGCTGCGCATCATTTTCTGCTTTCAAAAAAAGAAGCCGCGGCGATCGTGGAGCATCAGATTTCCGGTATCTCAAAAAATTGGAACCCTGTCTGCGAGCAGGCCGATTTATCAGAAACCGATCGCATGCTACTATGGGGCCGCCAGTATCTCAACCCCTTTGCTTTCGAGGATCTGGAGAGAGAATTTGCCAGTATTAATACCCTAGCCAATGAAGTGCGCGCTGCAAAAAAACAATGATTTTTAACTATAGCTGTCTTTTATTCAAAATATTTCATACTCAACAGATCGATCAACCAGAAGAAAAGCCCAATTCAAATTGGATCGCCGGATTGCCTGGCTTTGATGGCAGATTAGATAGAGACGTTAACCGATAAATGGAGGGGAAGAAAAATGACCGATGACCGGATAAAAGCGATTTGGCAAAAGGGAGTCCAGCTGATGGCAGAACATTACACTTGAGCCGAGGCCATCCTTCAAGTTTTGAGGGAAGACACAGGCTGGGATGCCAGCCCCTATCAGTGGGCCGCGGCAGGCTACATGGGAGCCACTAATTCAGGCAAAACAATCTGCGGTGTACTTTTTGGTGCTTCAATCTATTTGGGATATCTGAGTGGTATCGGTTCAACCGATGCACCTGAACTGAAGGATGAAAAAAGAGTGAATGCAATCAGATCGGTCAATGAACTGTTCAATGAGTTTATCGAACGATTCGGCGAAACGGATTGCAGGGCTTTAACCGGTTGTGATTGGAGCAAAAAGGAAGATATAAAACGGTACTTTAAAGATGAAATTTATAAAGATACCTGTTTTCGTCAATTTGAATATGCCGTTGAAAAATGCATCAATGAAAAGTCGTTGGCAAATCGATAAAAAAGAGAATTTTAAGCCAAATAAATAAAAAAACTTGCCGGAGGGTTTAACCATGCCGACTGTTTTCAATTCGTCAAAATTAGAGCTAAAGATCAGACAATCGCCCATACCCGAGTTCTCCTGGAAAACGAGCCCGCGCTTGGCCAAAGTAGTTAATGCCGAAGATTTCGAGTTTGATATCCGCTCATTGGACCCGGGCCGATTTTCATTCCCCTACCATTTCCACAGAAATGCCGAAGAACTGTTTATGATCATTTCGGGCAAGGCTATGTTGCGCACACCGGATGGATTTACGGAGGTAAACAAGGGGGATGTCATTTTCTTTGAAAAGGGATCTTCCGGCGCTCATCAGCTTTATAACCACAGCGAATCCGCCTGCGTGTACCTGGATTTAAGGACGACGATCGGCATTGATGTCTGCGAATACCCGGATTCAAACAAAATCAGCATTCTGCCCGATTTGGAAATTTTTGAAACGTCGGCGAAAGTGGATTACTACAAAGGTGAGGAAAACGTGAAGGCCAAGTGGCCAAAAGACATACCGTAAACAAAAATAAATCCGTTAAACAAAGATCGACTGACTCATATCACCCGTGATTTTCTTGATACATCATAACTGCTTCTTATCCTTTTCTTAACTGCTCAGCCTCCATTGTCGGCTTAACCGACACGAAGAGAGGATTCGATGAACCTTGAGACCGCAACCATTGACGACGTCATACAACAGCTCGACGATATCATCGACTGGTCCCGGAGTCATGAAAGCCGTCTGGGGTATTTTGCGGCGCTATATCGCAAAGTCACTCTCAAAGTAAAAGAGGGAATCGCGGATGGCTATTTTGGCGACGGGCAGCGCCTGGAGCGCCTGGATGTGATTTTTGCCGGTCGCTACCTCGATGCATTCGAGCAATACCGGTCCAATCAGCCCACGACGCGGTCATGGCGGCTCACCTTTGAAGCCTCGAAACACTGGTGGCCCATCGTTCTGCAGCATTTGCTCCTGGGGATGAATGCGCACATTAATCTTGATTTGGGTGTTGCGGCCGCGCGCACCAGCCCGGGAGATGCAATCCATGATCTCGAGGCGGACTTCAACAAGATCAATGAGATTCTGGCCGCCCTGGTCGACGGGGTCCAGAAAGAACTTGCTCAAGTCTGGCCGGTACTCGGATTGCTGGATCGCATCGGTGGCAGAACCGACGAGGCCCTGATAAACTTCAGTATGGAAAAGGCCAGGGACCGGGCCTGGCAAGTGGCGTTGAAGCTAGCCCCGCTCGATCAAGCAAATCTGATGTCAGGAATCGAAAAGATCGATCGAGAAATGGCGCTGTTCGGGCGCCTTGTGCGGCATCCCGGTTTGATCATCGGCAGTGTTAACAAAATTATTCGCCTGGGCGAAAAAGGAACGATACCTCAAATTATAAATATTCTCGGTTAAAATCCAACCAGGAAGGTACCCCAATCCAGGCCGGCGGTAGTAATTTGATCTAAATTATCTTATTTTATCAAAGGAGATTTTCATGAGCGAGAATTGGGGAGCAAAATGTAATAGAAAATTGGCGATTTCTCCCTTTTGGTTTTTGACGAATTGCAGCTTGAAACCACCGATATCTTCAGAGGTCCCGTAAAATTTGTTTTCGGCAACGGGATATAATTCAACGGCATCTTCATCATTGCTGCGGCCGTATAATTTCTGGTCTTTCAGAATGAGATCCACGGACTCGGTTTGCCCATCGTGTTCGAATCTATAAGTTCCCACATACGTTTCCAGAGCCTTGGGCGCCACTTTAGCGATCTTTGGCGGCGGCCCGGGGGTCGTCACGGCCGTTATAATATAACTGGTTAACATATTAAAGGCGCGTTCCGAAAAACCCGGGTTTTCGTAATGTTTGGCGGTGAAAACGGCAACCAGGTCCAACGCCGGCAGCACAAAAATAAACTGACCGCCGTGGCCCCAGGCCCAGATGGCGTCGATGACGCGATTGTCTTTTACGGCGTTGCCGCGCCACCATTGATATCCGTACTCGTACGCGCCGGCTTTAATGTGAGGTTGCGTCGACTCCCGAACCCAATTGCGCGAGACAATTTGCCTGCCGCGCCACTGGCCCCCTTTTAGCATCATATAGCCGATCTTGGCCATATCGCGGGGCTTCAGCCGCATTTCACCCCAACCGATGGTGACTCCCTGAGGATCGGCCGGCCATCTCAAGTCCTTGATTCCCAAGTGATTAAACAGATGCTTTTCGGCAAATTCGAGGGTTCTAATTCCGGTGGCTTTTTGAATAATGGCGGAAAGCAGAAATGATGCACCGTTGCAATACTCGAACCGGGTGCCCGGCGCTTCGGCCATGGGCAGGTCGAGTATAAATCGGGTCCAATCCGCACTCTGTCTCATTTCAGACAGACCACGCCATTTGTAACGATATGAATCCCGGCATTGCAGACCCGGTGCCATCATCAACAAATGCTCGATGGTGATGGCCCGCTTGTCCGCATTGAGTTTGGCGGGGGTCATTTCAGGGAAAAAATCAAGGATGGGCTGGTCGATGGTTTCTATGAGGCCTTTATCAACGGCAATCCCCATTAGAATTGAGACAATGCTTTTGGTATCCGACTGGATGGGGTGCAGATGATTGCGGTGCGTTCCATAAAAATACTCTTCAAGGACAAGTCGGCCGTCTTTGACCAGCAATACACTGTGGATGTTTTTCACCGAATCATCGCCAATTAGAATACGATGCATCAGTTCATTGATTTTTTCTGCGTCCACGCCTTCATCATTAAGTGAAGATGTTTGCCAGCCATCATTGATTTCAGGGGGAATTCGATACGTATATTCACGTTCACGCAGTGTTTGCGCAACTGTAATTTGCTGCCATTGATTTTGCGACCGGTTATTCAGTTCGATCCAGTTTGTCCCGTCGGCGACCCGCACCCGCCAACGATAGGTCTGCCCAGCCTCTAGTAGGTTTGAGGGGGCATGCGCTGAAAACATGTCTCTGACATAATCGGTTCGAAAAATATAGTTATCTTGCAAGTCTTTGATATCGAGTCGGTAATAAAGGGGGACGTCCGCTTCCACCGCCTGCCAGGCGAAATGCGGCGGTTTCGTGGTGATTGCCTCCCCTGCGGCCGGAGAAAAGGTGCGGATGTCCGGAAGGGGTATGGTTCTGGGCATCGACTGGGTGTCCGTGGCCGAACCGCTGCGCTTGCCGCTCGTGACCGTAAACGTATAGGTGCCTGTATCCGGTGCGCCGGGTATGCTGATCCAGAAATCTCTGAATCCTGCATGATAGTTGAAATCACTTATTCCAAGGGCCAGCTTTCCCTGCGGTCCGGTAACGGTAATCGAATCGATGTCATCCGGCAACGTTCCTTCAAAATGCTCCCCGATAACGATATCCATGACCGTGTAGGATTTTTGGTCGGATTCATGAAGATGGGTAATGGCAGCCCTGACCGGAATAATGCTGCCATCTGGTGCAGCCGTTTCATTTTTTGCCGGTGATCCTGAATCCGGTGTCCGGGAAGCAGCACAGCCCCAAAATCCGAATCCAGCACACAGCAGGGCCACAATTGCCGGTAGAAAGTATCTTTGCTTTTGTCTATGCATTGGATGTTTTCCTCCTTCTATCGTTGTTATATAAACCGACGCAATCGACAAGTTCAAATAACGATTAACCAATAACAAATAACGCCTAATCGAGCGGTTTGCTCAATTAGGACTATAGTAAAGCGTCTCCCCGTGATCGAGGTGCAGCATCCGGTCAGCAAGCCCCGCTTTTGTCATTTCCGCTTTAAGCTGGATCGGTGGGAAATGGACCGGCTCGGAGGTCAGGCGAAACGAACCCCAGTGGACAATGAGTAAATGTTTGGCCTGAAGTTCCCGAAAGCATTTCACGGCCTGTTTGGGATTGAGATGCGACATGAACTTTGGGATGCCATGGGAATAGCCACCCAAGTTGATTATGGCCAGGTCAATAGAAAATTCACGGCCAATTTCCTGAAAGCCCCTAAAATAGGAGGTATCACCGGAAAGATAGATGGTCTTGCCCGTCGTTGTTTTGATCATAAAGCCCCCGCATAACGAATAATTGGCGCCCATAAGCGGATTGCGCATGGTCCAATGTTTGCAGGGCAGTAATGTGATTTTCATCCCATTCTGGTCGAAGGTATCGTACCAGTCTAACCGGGTGCGATGGTTCATCTTAAGTTCTTTAAAAATAGCGTCATAGCCCAGCGGGCTGATGACATGGGCTGCCGGATCGAGGGCTGCAAGGGACGGCACGTCCAGATGATCGTAATGTCCGTGGGTGATCAGGACATGGTCAGGGGCCGGCATGTCTTTGATTTCAAATTCCAATGGGGAAAATCCCTTGATGAAGGGCAGGCCGAAAAAAACCGGGTCGAACAAAAGGTATTGATTCTGATCCTTGATCATTATACATGCGTGATTGATGAACGTGATCGACAGCCCCGGGCTGTTCGCCAATGTCTCCCAGTCGATGGAAACCGGTACGACCGGTTCGTCCTTGTAATATGGCTTATAGGAATAGTTGTACAAGATTGAGTCCGGACTTCGATCCGTTTGAGTGATTGACGGCCACCAGGGATTTCCATGAACGGGTCCCCCGAAAACGTTAAGAAAACATCTGTCGCCATGATGGAGTTTTCTTTTGGCGATTTCCTTCATGCTGATGTTGAGGGCGTCTCTTTCAATCTGCGGATTTGCGCCAACGGATCGACCGCCGCAGGCAGAAGACAGGCCGGGCAAGGCTGCCAGGCTGCACCATGTAAGGCATTTCTTTAGAAGCATCCGGCGGGTGATAGGACGTTTGATCATTTGCTTGTACTCCAAATAACATTATAGATGGTACTAACGTTGCAAAACTTCTTTGGTGTCAGGTTGGCTCCGCACACGGATTAGGGCTGGAGCGGTTTATCAAAGCGTAAATTTCTGACCAGGTCATCCTGTGCATTTAACTGGAATCCAATTATGCGTTCCTTATCATCGCGACCGAAAGTAATTTCCTGAAACCAGGTCCTGGTATTCATAATAGCATCCCTTTTGCAGTTAGATATGGATTCCGTCTATGCGATTCCCTGAAGTATTATTTAAGTTTTTTCCCTTCGAAAGTCTGATCGCCGATCTGTATTCTATAGGCAATTACTGATGCATAAATTAAAAAACCAGCAGACCCAACTCGTAATAGTCAAAACCAGCACTGCGACCCCCGAGATGTTTGGCGAGAAAGTCTTCCATTTTACGGACAAACACCAACACGTTTTTCCAGTGGGTCAAACTGTGCCCTTCATTTGGGAAAAGGATATAATCCACCTCTTTGCCGGCCATTTGCAGGGCCGCCACCATTTGATCGGATTCAAGCTGGGTGCTCCGCACATCATTGGCTCCTTGAACAATTAAAATCGGTCGGGTAATTTGATCCACGCGAAACAAGGGGGATTTGGCTTCCATTTTACGACGATCTTCAGGATTGCCGGGATCGCCGACGTATTGGTACCAAAACGGCATCCAAGGTTTCCAATACTCAGGAAAGTTATCCAGTAAAGATACCAGATTCGAGGGCCCGAAAATATCGACACCGCAGGCAAATGTATCGGGGGTAAAAGCCAGGCCCACCAAGGTGGCATAGCCTCCGTAGCTGCCACCTGCGATGGCGATACGATCAGGATCGGCAATCCCCTGCGCAATGGCCCATTGAACACCGTCGATCAGGTCGGTATGCATTTTACCGGCGAATTCACCGATCGCCGCCTCCATAAACGTGCGACCATAGCCTTTGGAGCCGCGATAATTGATTTGAAGAACGGCATAGCCCCGGTTGGCCAGAAATTGAACCACGCTGCTATAGCCCCACCAATCGCGATTCCAGGGACCGCCATGGACTAAAAGCACCGTTGGAAGTCGCCGCCCGGATGTACCCTTGGGCAGCGTCAAATACCCGTGAAGGTCGAGCCCGTCGCGGCTTTTTAAAAAAACCGGTTGAACGCTGGTCAATGACGCCGCATATTCAGCAATCGGGGCTTCCCCCAAAAACTTCTTTTCGCCGGTTTTCCGGTCTAGCAGGTAATGCGCTACACCTTTGTCGTTATAAAGCGAATATGTTAATTGGCGTTCCTGATGATCCATGCTTTTTATGGACAAGCCAAAGGGTTTCTTGGGCTGAAGGTCATCAAATTCGGCTTCCAACGTCGAATCAAAAAAATGGATCTTCGGGTAATCCGGGCATGAAAATGCCCAAATGGGCTCTTTTGTCAGATCACTGAGAACCACCCCGGCCACATCCACCTGTTGGTCGGCGTAGATTAATACTTCTTGGCCGGTTTCAAGGTCCAGCCGAACAAGGTTAACCCGGTCTCGTCCGCGGTTGGACAGCAACCATAGACCTCGATCGTCAGGTGTAAATCCCAAAATCCGCACCGAATCGTTAAAATCCCAGGTGATCAAAGCTTTCCAGGTCTGGTGCTGTGGATGAAACAGTTCAAGGGCCAAATTATCGGTTGGGATTTTTTTGACCCGCCCCCGCAGATCGCCCTCCTGATCTGTAATCCACGAAGCTACATCACCGGGGTTTTGGGCCAGCAGCGTCTGCTGGTAGGTGCCCAGGTTGACCCGGTACAGGTCGAAAACGGTTTTATCGCGTTGGTTGTGAACAATCAGGATATGGTCCGGATCGGATCGAATGATCTGATGTATCCCTGCCCTGGTATTGCTAAAGGGAGTCAGGTCAACCGGCTTTTGATCCGGAAGCAATGTATCGACCAGATAAATGTGATGATTTTCGTTACCCTCCTGATCCTGCATGTAAAGCAACCGGCGACTATCTTGCAACCAGTGATGATTGTAGATACTGCGGCGTGAGTGGGTGTCAATGGCTTTTGTATCGTTTTGTCCAATGGTTCTAAAGAAAATGGTTCTGCGGAAATTCTTCGGGGCAATCCAGGCGAGTTTCTTTCCATCCGGCGATATTTTGTAGTCATAATTTGTCTTGCCGCTTAAAAAGAATTTCCGGACCGGAATTAAATCCGGCAAGTCCGCTTGCTCCAAGGCCGGGTGCTGCGGAGCTGTAGCACAACCGGCTGCTATAGTCGTGGCCAGGATTGTTAAAACGACGACAAGTTTGAATCGTTTCATTTTTCTTAACCTCCGTTTTCGCATTGCTCTGACACTCGCATGCTTCCGATCGCACCTTCTCATTAATTTTCATGCAATATTCGGGTATAATTTTCTGGTTAATGTACATGCAAACTCCCCTGAATACGGCATTTGCGGTCGATATAGTTGAAAAACCAGACACCACCGATCGGAAAGAGCAGCGAGGCATTGAGAAATATAAAAAGCTCCAGGCTGTACGGAACCAGGGGGCTAATGGACAAGGTCTGCACTCGGATGATGTCGAGAAAGTAGGTAATCGGAATCGCCAGCGATAGGGCCAGAAAAAAACGCGGAAATACCTGCGGCGGGTTTTGGACGCCTGCCAATGTTTGAACCAGGAAACTGGATGTATCGACCATGGTATTGGCATCTTTGACCAGGAGAACCAGCGAGGCAAAAGCAATCCCGAAACCGTACATCAGGAAAATAAAGGGAATAAAATACGGCAGGGTTTGCCAGATGGCCGGGGGAACCGCCATCCGGAATACAAACCGATACATGATGATGAGAATGGTCATTTCGTAGATGAGGCGCAGCATTGAAAACAACGACTCGCCAATGATGTACATGAGTTTTGAGATCGGGCAGACCCAGATGGTTTCCAGCATGCCGATATCCATCAGCCGTTTTAAGGAAAACCCCATGCTCCAGAAAATGGTTGCCGTAAAATAGCCCACAATCAGGCCGATCATGTAGAAGGAGAAAAAGTTATCGGTTCCGATCCATGAGGCAAGCCCGCTTGAAGTTCCCTGGGGTGCGAACGAGACAATCAGAAAATAGGTCGGCAGAAACCAGACAATCGGCATCAGAAACGTGAAGGCGATTTCTAGCGGGTAGCGCCGATACTCCAGCGTATTTTTCCAGATAACGGCGCCCATGAGCCCCAAATGCATTTTCCAACCTGTATTTCTCATTGCAAACGATTAACCAATAACTAATAACAAATAACAAATAACTTTTAGTATCCGGCCACCAACCCCCTTGATTTAACACTTCTTTTGGTGAGTTCAAAAACAAGCACCCCGACGAATAGCATTAGCATTCCAGTAGCCGCAATGTAGATAATCGAGTCCCGGTATGAGAGAAGAGAATGCTTGTGAATAATGATGCCCCGGAGCATGTCTACATTTCGCAAGGATATGGCAGCCACCGCTTTAACCAGTTCTTTTTTTCGGCGGAAGACCGGACCCTTTTTGGTGACAAAACTTTTTTTCAGGTTATCAACGTGTATTATACTCATGAGGTGAGTCCTCGGTGAAACTACACTGAAGGTGTCAGGTGTTCCGCCGTAGGCGGATTCAGGTGTCAGGATTTGGCGCTATTAAGGCCTGCAATCTCATATGAAACTTCAAGAAGTTGAAGGGATGTGGAATGGATTCGATTTTTATTATTTTTTTTAGACAGGATTTACAGGATTCTCAGGAATTTTTTCGCCTGCGGCGAGGGGCCTTTCGGCCGAAGGCCGCATTATCCTAACGATCCTGTTGATCCTGTCCAATTATTTTCCTTAAAATAAGAATCCATTCCTCTTTTTCTTTCAAATTCTAGAGTTTTTCATTTGATCAGACTGGCCGTTCTTTTTGGCCAGCGGCGGCGTTCGCAGAAATATTCCGTTAATCATATGACTTCTTCAGCTTCTCCTTCAGCGCCTCGTATTCCTGCGTTGAAATAGCGCCTTCATCCCGGGCTTTTTTCAAATCGATCAACTGCTGCCCCAGGGTGGTTTGATTGTCGACCTTTTTGCCCCCCGAGCCCACGGCAATGCAGGATACCATGGTTGTTAAAAGCGTCAAAATAAGTAAAACGCTGATCATTCGTTTCATTTTCTTCCCTTCCTTGCTAATGCTATTTCCGGTAGTAATCATAATTTATGCAGCCCAAATCTCCCCGGGGGGGGGGGGAATAAATCCCGCCTCTACGATACATTCATCGACCAGGTGTGTAGTGGCCGGGTTTATCCCCGCCTCCTGGGACCAAATGATCAAAAAACCTTTGAAGATTGGTGGCATTTTCTAAAATTCTGGTTCGTTAAAAGTTCAGGGAGTAGCCATTTGTACTACATCAATTGAGTTAAAAACCAATTGAGAGTTATTCGTTATCAGTTTTTAGTTATTGGTCTGAAAGGAATTAGATCGATTTTTATGGGTCACTGATGATAGAAAAATATAATCAGATTCCAAGCCGTTTCATATAACGATTAACAAATAACCAATAACACCTAATTGAGCATTCTTCGCTCAATTAGGGTACTACAAAGCGTTTCCAACCTCGATGCGTTTTCTTGAGGTAAACAGAGTCGCAATAACGCCACCGAATCCCAGAACAATAGCGGCAGCTTTTACAAGGGATCCCAGAAACGGCACCCAGCCGATAAGCCAGAGAGCTAAAAGCCCCATCACGGTGAGCCAAATTGCACTGAGGGCCGGTCTTTTCATCAGCGAGGCGATTTTATCGCCGATGAGCTTAGCGATGGCGATGTAGCCCACCAGAAATGCGATTCCAGCTAAAAAGACTTCCAGGGCGATCAGTGGTATGCCAATGATCGAAATTGCCAGAAAAATTGCCAACGGAACCAGCACCAACAGCCCCAGAATCGCCCAGAGAATGACCTTCCCCAAATTTTGCTGCACATTGTCGGTAATCAAGTCAAACGGCTTTGGCAGCAGGGCAACCAGCAATACCGCCAGCGCCAGGAAGCCGAGCAATGAAATAAGTTTGAAGGACCAGAACCAACTTGCAGATCTGTCCTCCCCAAAAAATGGTAATATGGCTGACACTCCGGGTATATTCAATTCGACAACATCACCATGTATTTTAGAACCCTGCGCTTGCTCGACGATCCCCCCGATTGCGACCACATCCTTGCCGATCACGGCATCAGGACCCAAGATTACCGAGCCCCCGACGGCCACCGCCGAATCCCGGACTTTGCCATTTACCGTGACGCTGCCGCCTACGGCCACAGCATCTTTTACCTCGGTTCCTGCAGCAATGACAATGTCACCGCCTATGCGAACTTTATCCGCGGCAATTGCGCTGACTATCGGAAAAAGCACGATCGGCAAAATAACGGCTATTAATTTGAAATATGCTTTCATTTTGCTGCCTCCTTTTCACAAACCCCAGTTGAAGTAAAACTAATTGGGAGTTATTAGTTATTGGTTAGTAGTTAGTGCCTGAACGAAAAGTGGCCGTTTTTCCAGTTAGCCCGGCCGCTAATTATCACTCATTAAATTACTGCCGTTCAAAACGATGGCGAACAATAGCAAATCAATATTTAGCAGCGTTTTCTCTAAA
>Ga0209786_1000381_pt1 | contig 16768 bp, 19 predicted proteins | sample WorMetilvaeELBA2_FD_187405 | JGI IMG/M metagenome (GOLD analysis project Ga0209786, IMG submission 187405) | Marine gutless worms symbiont microbial communities from Max Planck institute for Marine Microbiology, Germany - Olavius ilvae ELBA.2... ...
CGAGCTCTCAAACAATTATGCGATGTCATGAATCAGGAGTCATACGTCTACCCCGGCACCCGAATGAAATTGGTATTTGCCGCGCAATAAGTTGCAATTGAAATTACGCGAGGTCAGGAGCCCTGAATTTGGGAGCAGGAAGTCCCCAGTTCAAATCTGGGCGCCCCGACCATTTCACCGAGGCCTACCAATGATCACGGTATACGTTCTAAAAAGCAAAACAGGTAAGCGATATGTCGGCATCACCAACGACCTTTCCAGACGTCTGAGAGAACATCGTTCGAAAAAGACAAAAAGTGGTCAGTTGCTGAAAGATTTTTTTGTACTCCATACCGAAGAGTTTCCTGATTACAAAAAAGCCAGGATAAGAGAAAAATTTCTGAAGTCCGGTCAAGGACGTAAGTGGCTTGACACATTGGAATTAAAGTCGGAGTCCGCCAGAGGCGGATAAAGCAACCCTCCAAGGAGGCTTGTGCGCCTCAGGCGCATTCAAATCCTCTCGCCCCGACCAGCCTTCGTTTGAAGCGCAGCAGAGAACGAAGGCTGCCGCGACCTAGCTCGACAGAGCGAAGGCGGGCCAGAATCATAGGTCAACAATTTCGCTTCAAACTACGGCTCGGCACGCCAGCCTAAAAGAAACTTATCTGAGCGCAGTGAAAAACGAAGGCTGCCACGACGACGTGTCTCGGCGTAGCTCGAAGAGCGAAGTCGGAAGCCAAAGGCGAAGGCGGGCCAGTGTTGGAAGCCACAAACTAAAGCTACGGCTCGGCACGCCATTCCATACAAACAGCATTTTAATAAAGCCCTGCCTCACCCCTAAACTTAACATAGCTCAATATCTGGGCTTTCATCCTATGATTCTATGAACCGAATCTTATCTGGCGTCACATTGGCACCTATTTTATCAAACAAGGTTGCCATTTTGGCACCATCGTGTTAGTTTGCATCTGTGATGTAAGGATTTCGAATTATGGTAAAAGGAGCATAAAATGCCGGTTTCAAAAGAAAAAGAACGGATCTCCGCAAGGGTTCCAAAACACGCTTACCAAACATTGGTGCACGCCGCTGATATCTCAGGCGCTACACTGAATCAATTCCTTTTACAAGCTGCTCTTGAAAAAGCACACATTATTATTGAAAAAAATCGCACAATAAATTTGTCAGCGCGTTCGGCAAAAGTCTTTTTTGATGCGATCGAAAATCCGCCAAAACCAACAGGCAAGCTCAAAAAGGCGATGAAGGGTTATAAAGAGTCATTTAGCAATGCTAGCGATTGAAAGTCTTAGTAAAAAACACAATCGGGCAGGCTTCGATTGCGGCGTTGATGAACTAAATAAATATTTGCAAAGAGTTGCCCGACAACATCTTAATAAAGGCATGTCACGAACTTTCGTACTCATTGATGACAGCCGTCCGACAGATATCATAGGCTTTTACACACTAGCCGCATGCGAAATACATGTCGAAAAATTACCCCGCAAATATTCTAAAAAATATCCACCAAAGGCTCCCGCCGCAAAGCTTGCAAGATTGGCGGTTGCAAAAACCCATCAGCGACATGGGTATGGTACACATATGATAGTTAACGCCATCGAGCGGATCTTAACAGTATCTGAAAATCTTGGAATCATCGGCTTTTTTGTTGATGCAAAAAATAAGGCTGCCAAGCAATACTATGAACAATTCGGTTTCATTCCTTTGCCTGATAGTCCGCTTGAACTCTTCCTTCCCGTTGCTACCCTCCAGCTGGCATATCAATCGATTTTAGGTCAGTCTTAATATCGAGGATCCGGATTTTAGTTTTGCTCAGAAAAAACACAGGGATCAAGTCTTCATTCTTGACAAATGTGTTTTCTTCTTTAATCCAACAATCTTTTTTTTTGCTTCTCATCATTTGCTATCTTTTTGGCTACACGCCTGCAATTTTGTGACACCCAAGATTCCCCGATGTCAAAATGCGAACCGATTTCCAATAATTTTTTTGCCGGTATATCATTGGCAACGATACATCTTTACATTCCTTGCCGCCAGCTTATCCTTGGTGAGAACCAACTCCACTTCTTCAATCATACATCTTGAATGGATGTTTTCTTAACCAACTCTTTTATAGCCAGCATTTCCTTATCCGGCTTTTTTGCGGAAAAATATTCAAGAAATTTATCTCGATCACACCTGCTTTTGAAGACAGCTTTACGCTCGTTTCCACGTGAAGTTACATGATAGAATACGCCGGGGAAGGTTATTCTCAAAGTGCGAACCATATTAGATCCTTTTTTAGATATTGGTTGACCCCATTTGCTTTGCTGAAGATAATCATCCTCCTTCAAAGCTGAGTGGATATGATATGTGAAGAATGAAGACTTGACCCCTATGTTTTCTTATGGTCACGATAATCTGAATTAATTATCCGCGTCATATTACCTCCAATTTTTTACACCAATAACAGCCAAAACATCTTTATCTTAACTTCAGAAAATAAGGTCTATTGGGCGTAGTTGTTCAGTTGGTCTGTATAGAGGGTCATACCTCAGATGGAGTCGATTTTAGGATTGCCAAATGAAATATGCAACAATTTTAAGTGGATTACTAAGATTTGAGACAGGCACGAAATCCAAACTTGGCCCTTTATGTGGATTGGCCAGGGGAAACCTACAAAGGCCTGGCGTTTTAGGTTTCTTCAGCAAATTCTAACATTTTGATCCTATCGTTAAAGTTTTAATATCGAATTACAAGAATCGAACTGCCGACACAGGGATTTTCAGATCAAATTATTGAAAAGTCAAAAATGTTGTGATTACAAGCAGTTGATTCTATCCCAATTTTTCAACGTATCTTTGGTTTCGTTTGGAACCGTCTGGCGATAAAGGAATTTTTCTTGACATCTATATATGTTTTCAAATATTTAAATGTTAAGGCTATGCTCATTTGGAAATCAATTTCGAGCTTTGAGCGCATTCCTATATTCAATTCTACCGACTGCTAATTTTCTCCCGAAGAAGTGTTCCACAACATATAATTTTTTCTCCTTCAAGTTGATGCTGGTTTCCCCTAACTATTGGCTGAGAAATCACGATAAGCTAAATAGCATAAGGGTTTTCAAAAATACTATCCTATAAGATGTTAGGAGAAAGGAGGGATTCAAAATGTCAGATCAAAATAAGGGTTGGGAGATGCACATTACGGAAATGGACCTTTTCACAGGTCTAGATTTGAATGTCATGGGAGCGATCGCCGATACATGCTGTATTGAGGAGAATTTTACTAAAGATACTGTTTTGTTTAAAGAGGGGGATGAGGCCACATCCCTTTACCTCTTGGTGAAAGGATCAGTGGATCTTAAAATTAAAGGTGAGACTACCGTCTATAGTCTGACCGAGGAAAGTGATATTTTTGGTTGGTCGAGTATGGTTGAAAATTCGCAATATACTGCCACCGCTGTATGCAGGAACAATATTAGGGTAATCAAAATCGATACGCATCGATTAAACAGGTTGTTTGAGGAAAATCCTAATTTCGGGCTTACGGTTTACCGGCGACTTTGCGGCGTGTTCAATAAAAGACTCTCAAGCATTTATCAAAGATTTTTATCCGTCAAGTAAATGGAACAACAAAGTCATGCAGAGATCTCGATAGTGTTTCGCAAGGTTGAGGGATCCCTGGGAAATGAGTGTAATGAATTGTGTGGAGTAATGATGAACGCACCGCCTGGGTTGACTTGGTGAGGTTCGCCTAGGTAGCCTGTTGTTAAGAAGTAAAATTTGGTGTGACAGATGCAAGACGCTATTGGGCAACGGTGAAGTATTCCAACTGATCTAAATTAATGTGTTCGGCTGTTACAACCTTGCCCTGCACTGAAATACCAGCCTCGTGAATTGTATTAGGATCTCCAGAGACTAACGGATGCCACCAATCCAATTTTCTGCCTTCGACAAGGCATCGGTATGCACAAGTATAGGGCAACCGTTTTAATCGTCTTTTCTTATCCGGGGAAAGCATGATGCAGTCCGGTACGGTTTTGAATCTATCTTTGTAAATCACACATCGACAATTGGATATGTCTAAATACTGACATGCGACCGCAAGCAGCTTAATTTTGACCGTTTTCCCATCCTGAACACTATATAAGCAGCAGAGACCGCAGTTATCACAGAGGGATTCCCATTCAGCCTTCGTCATCTCCTTCAGTGATTTTGTTTCCCAAAACTTTTTTTCTTTCTGTTCCATACAAATACAAATTTTGTTCCGTTTGAATGTCTTTATACAATAGCCCGGTGGCATTCTCAATGGCATTGTTTTCAATTCATGCGACTGTTAATCCGGTCTTTCGGGGTAACGTGCATCTGCCATTTTACAAGTAGCCCCAAAATACAGTCTATCCAGCCAGAGAGCACATGGTTCATGGTATGGAATCTGAGGGTGTTTTGAACGCGATTCCAAAAGTTTCATCTTCCGTTCAACATTTCGCTTGAAAAGTTCAATGTCACTCCGATGATCTATCAGGGAAAACAATCTGAAAAGAAAACCAGTCTTTGATTTGGAACAAATAATTCTATTAGTGCCTTCACGCAGCGATTCAGGTAACACCATAAATCAAACAGCTGACATTTTACACATACCTGAATCGGCAAAAATGGGTGTGCTCAAAAAAAGCTGTGACATCATTCAGCCCTGTTCTTAGGACTGAATTGAATGGGCGGGCAGATTTAAGATTAACTAAACAAATACACTATAAAATCTATTAATTCAACGGATTCGATACAGGCACGCAATATACACTTTCACCAGAATGTAGATTGGCCAGGGGAAACCCACAATGGCCGGCGGTTTTAGATTTGTTCAGCAAATTTTAACATTCTGATCCTATCGCTTTTGAGGATTGGTTTATGTATTACGCAGCGAAATCCTTCGGCGAGTTAGGGTGCACCGATGATGCTGAATTGACCGAAATTTGAATTCCTGGTTGATTGCTGATTGTGATTCATGTATCCGTATTATACCTGAAATGATTTTGTGAGAATTGATATTTGGACATCTCTCAATATATCTTTATTCCGAATTTACTGATATAGAGTTGATTCCAAATACGATAGAGGTTGAAATCGGCTATAGAATATCAATATCCACCCATCCAAACAGGAGGCAACATGTCGACTCAGGCCAACAAGATCCAGACGCACAGATTTGAATACGCCACTCCAGAGAATCCCGCAGATTTCAATCCCGCGGACTTTGTTGAGAAAGCGATTTCCTGGGTGAAAAGCCTGGTGAAACCGGGCGAGAAAATTGCTCTTTCCGCGTCCGGGGGCGTCGACAGTACGATCGCCGCATTTCTCCTCGACCGTATCGTCGGCAAAGACCTCCATGCGTTCTTCATCGAAGACGGTTGCCGTCGCCTCATAAACGACAAGCCCGAGGGGGAAGTCACGCGTGAGATCTTCAGCAAACTGAATTTCACGGTCCTGGAGGTGAGAGAGGAGATTCTCCCGCCACTGGTGGGGCTTTCCGACGGTGAAGAGAAACGCAAGACGTTTATCGGCAACTACAGGAAAGTATCAAACAGGCATATTGACCAGGTGGGCGCCTCCTGGATCGCGGACGGCACGATCGCGCCGGACATTATCGAAACCGAAGGCGGCTTCAAGAGCCAGCATAACGTCGGCTGGAATTACTCTGTTGGGAAGATCGAGCCGCTGGCGTCGCTCGCGAAGCCTCAGGTCAGGAAGGTCGGCGAGCACCTCGACCTCCCTCCGTCATTCACGCACCGGATCCCCTGTCCCGGTCCCGCGCAAATCGTCAGAACTGTCGGCGAATTCACTGAAGAGAAGCTCCGTACGGGCCAGCTCGCGTCCGACATCATCGAGCAGGAGACTGAAAAGTATTACACTGAGAAACACGGTAGACCCTACCTTTACGATGAAACCACCGGCATCCGAACGCCCTTTCAGTACTTCGGAATTGCGCTCGACCCAAAAATGGAACCCGATCCGGCCCTGGCAGACCTGGCCCGCAGCACTCTCGGCGCGAACGCGGAGTGCTTCAAAATGGATAGCCAGACGACGGTCGTCCCCGAAGAGGGAACGCGCCCCGAAATCCCTATCTACAAACCTGTCTCGTGGATAAAGGTCGACGGCGATATCGACTATGACAAACTGAACGCGCTCTGTGTCGAGGCGTGGAGTAAGCTCGAGCTTCCGCGCATTCTTCTCGAGCTTTGCGCGAACGATGCGCCGAAAACAAGGTACGTCGTCGGCATGCGGGCGGTCGAGAGCGAGGCCGCGAAGCTGGCGCGTCCGGTCCGGATAGATGAGGCGGCGCTCCTTGAGATAGGCAAGAAAATTGCCGCCCACACGGGCGCGTCGAGGGTGGCGTACGATATCAGCATCAAGCCACCGGCAACGATCGAATTCGAGTAGCTGTCGTTCAGGGATGTGGCTGCCATTCAGGCAGCGCCAGAGAAGTAACAACAGGATTTGCCAACAGGCAGATAGAAGCTATCCCAATTCCGCTACGCTCCATTGGGAAGCCTCATCTGCACGTTATAGATTTCTACTATAAATCGTAATAGCTCGAATTTAGATGATATATCAATGAAATGGCAAGCTACATTCAGACTGTGGGGACATGCGATAGGTATATTTCCCGGTATGATATCTTAGGGCGCACCTCAATTTGACCGAGCAGTATATACTGGGTAATCCTTTGCTGGCAATCTCAGGTCAGACCGAATAATACCGTATCCATTCTTGTGCGGTTTTCAATCTGACCCAGATGAGGGCTGTTGGCAATATTCTGCCTTCAATTTCAGAGAATTCTGGAATGAAAAATGGCTGATCGGAATGTCTCATAATAGATTGTCATGCTTATCCGGCTGCATGCGAAGTAAGAAAAACCGGTTTGAAAGATGCAGAAAGTGGCTGATTTTGTATCTTATTGAGACACTCTCTGCTTCATTGTGTCTCACGATTCACATTGCAGCGAATAAATACGTGCAGCCGAATAATATTTAATGTTATGTGTTGAAAAAAGCATAAGGTAGAGGAAATATGAAAAAATATATGGTTGTTGAGAAATATAAAGAAGGCTGCTTTGATAAAATATACGAGAGATATAACGCAAAAGGCAGAATGTTTCCTGAAGGCTTAATGTATCTGAATTCTTGGGTAAATAAAGAAAGCAATCTATGTTTCCAATTGATGGAATCCAAAGATATCGAACTATTTTATCAATGGTTTAAGAGTTGGGAGGATTTGGTTGATTTTGAACTTTACCCAATCGACTGAACCGAACCCGAAACATAACAACTCTCTGAACCGGATCGCGGGATACAGCCCTCTTTCAGTTCGGGCTCTGAGGCCCGCGGCCGGTTAGCTCGGACGTTACCACGAAGACTTCGACCATTAGTCCTTATTTTAAGGGTAATAGGAATTGCGAGGAATCTCAGAAATATTGCTCGGTCGTCTTTTTATTCTTTGAAGTCTTCGACGGTGGGAATCGAGTTGGTTAAGATTAGCTAACGGCATACACAAATTTTGAGAATTGCGCATTCCGGCTATTAGTTCACAATCCATTGCACCTGGACTGGAAATTGGATTGTACTTACAAATCCACAATATAGTTTTCTTCTAATAGAGCTTAATCTACCTGTCTGATGGTCAGAATAATTCTTTGATCAAATTTTAATCTTGGGTACCCAATAGGTACCCTTTTCTGCCGACAGCATGCTAAGTTATTGATATTATGCACAGCATGCACACTATGCGCAGAGTGGTAGAAAAATCAGGTGACTTAGAATACGCAACAATTTTAAATAGTTATTGTAATGAATTTCTGAACATAATCCTGCTTTGGGAGCAGGAAGTCGGAGGTTCAAATTCTCTCGCCCCGACCAGTCTTCGTTCGAAACGTAGTTGAGAACGAAGACTGCCACGGCGGCTTGTCCCGGCGTAACTCGAAGAGCGAAGACGGAAGCTGAAAGCGAAGCCGGGCTAATCGCACTATTTCAAGATAATCGTTTCGAACTCTTGAGACGGCGCAGTAATACGAAGACGATACGCCTTGGCACTTGTGAGGGCATAGCCGAAGGCGGAGCCCCAAGCCAGAGGAAAGAAATGAAGGGCTTTACTTATGTTTATATCCTTTTGAATGATAAAGACGCAACCCACAGATACACTGGGTTGACTGATGATCTGGAAGCCCGCCTGAAGTCTCACAACCAAGGAAACAACCCGCATACATCCAAGTATCGCCCCTGGCGAATATAAACAGCCATTGCGTTCCGTTCTCGGGAAAAGGCGGCTGCATTCTAAAAATACCTTAAAAGTCATTCTGGACGGGCCTTTTCCTCAAAGCATTTCTGAAATCGGGTCAAGGCCGAGAGTGACTAAATAAATTGGAGACCCAATCGGAGTCCGCCAGAGGCGGGTACTCGCCATAGGCCAATAAACAGCAATTATAGGAAATAGGATATCCGCTGGGATACCGTTACAGGGAAGGCGGCCGGCAATAAATACACCGCTATTTTATCTTGGCAAATGATAAAATAGGGGTGTATTTAAACTTATTTGGTCCAAGAGAATAAACGAGGTGACGCTATGAAGCGATCCATGGAAAATCAATTAACTCGTTGGTTGCAAAAACCGGGAAGAAAGCCCCTAGTCATTTGGGGCGCCAGACAAGTAGGCAAATCTACCCTGTTCCAAAATTTTGCCAGATCGCAAGGTTTGAAATTGGCCGAGATCAACCTTGAAAAACACGGAAATCTCAATAGCATCTTCGGGACCAATGACCTCGACATAATCATTCCGGAACTGGAATTACTGGCCCGAACGAGCCTGCGCCAGGAAAACACCCTGTTTTCCTTGATGAGATTCAAAGCACACCCTATGCCATTGCCGCACTGCGCTATTTTCGTGAAGAAATGCCGAATTTGCCGGTAGTGGCAGCCGGCTCCCTGTTGGAATTTGTTCTTGCAAAGCACGACTTTTCCATGCCAGTGGGCCGGGTCGAATACCTCCACCTGGGCCCCATGACTTTTGAGGAATTTCTGCTGGCGATGGGAGACGACATGCTGCTTTCTTACGTAGAAGGCTTTCGGTTAAGCAAGCCCCTGCCTCAAACAGCGCATGGAAAACTGCTGCAAAGACAACGGCAATACATGTTTATCGGAGGCATGCCCGAAAGCATCCTCACTTTTTGCGAAAGCAGCAGTTTGTTAAACACACGAGACATTCATCGCTCGATTATTCAAACCTATCAAGACGATTTCGTAAAATACAGCCGTGAACCAACTCTGAGTCGATTACACACCGTATTCAATGCGATTACGAGGACTGTTGGCGAAAAAGTTAAATATGCAAATATTTCACGGGAAGACAGGGCCAAGGATCTTAAACAGGCCATTGAATTATTGACCAAGGCGCGTTTGCTTCTTCCCGCCTTCCACAGCAGTTGCTCCGGCATACCCATAAAATCCGGAATAAACGAGAAAATTTACAAACTTTATTTTCTGGACATCGGCTTGCTAAATTATCTCAACGGATTGGAGTGGTCACACATATCAGCGTTAGACGAGCGCACGCTGTTAAATGAAGGTGCGCTAGCCGAGCAGTTTATTGCGCAACATCTGGCCTATCGATTCGAGGGACTCGAACCTCCCGACCTTTTCTATTGGTTAAGAGAGGGTAAAACCGGTCATGCCGAGGTTGATTTTGTCACATCTGCGGGCAAAACAATTGTTCCCATCGAAGTCAAAGCGGGAAAAAGCGGTATCATAAAATCCTTGCAGCAGTTTGCCATAGATAAAAAAACCACATTAACCTGCCGCTTTGACTTAAATCCGCCAAGCGTTCAGGATTTAAGCTACCGAGCACGGCAAAAAAGAGGGGTTCAAACGGTTAACTACAAATTGTTATCCTTGCCGTTATATTTGGTTGATGTGATGCACGATGTATCGCTTCATGTATTGAATGAACAATGAAAAGTTGCCTATGACGGATCCTCCAAAAATTACTCTCTATGTTCATAAAGGGGAAAATGGCAGACGATACGTTGGTATCGTAAATGACCTTGACATCAGATGTTTGATTTATTAACATCAAATCATCATGGCACGCACAACTATTGATATAGATGATCCCATTCTCAATGAAATTCGGGAAATTCAAAAAAGAGAAGGACGATCCATGGGAAAGATCGTTTCTCAGCTTCTTGCTGAAGCGCTCGCCAAACAGAAATCATCGTCAAAGGCTCCGGGGTTCAATTGGATTTCGCGACCGATGCGGTCTTTTTTGGATTTGAGCGACAAAGATGAAGTTTATCGAATCTTGGATCAGGATTTAAAATGAGCTATTCCGTAGACGTTAATGTGCTCCTATACGCTTCGGATCAGGCTAATCCAAGGTATGATAAGGCAATCCAGTTTTTATTAGGCCGCGCGTCGGACCCCGAACTTTTTTGTGTTTGCTGGACAACGCTCATGTCCTACGTTCGGATTTCCACCCATCCAAGTATATTCTCTCATCCGCTTACACCTGAAGAGGCATTGGAAAACATTGAGAGTCTTCTTAAACAGCCGCGTGTGCGGGTGCTGGCGGAAGACGATGGATTCCTGGCAATTTACCGCGAAGTAAGCGGCAATTTCCCCGTTCGAGGTAATTTGGTGCCGGACGCTCACGTTGCCGCCTTACTACTGCAGCATGGTGTTCATAAAATTTATACTGCCGATTCCGACTTTAAAAAATTTGAATTTTTGGAAGTCCGCAATCCTTTTTCTTGACTCTGTTAGAAGTCCAACCGATAACCTATCACACTTCGTTTTTCTCTTCAGTAAATTTGTATTCGGGAATCAACCGCACCAGGACGTGGAGAAAGTAGGGATAATGTATACGCAAAGAACTATATTTCGGTGCTCATTTTCATCACAAATCTTTTTTTCAAAATGGCGAAAATTTTTCTCGCATTCCTTTTTGTCCTTCTACCGTTTGAGGTATTTTTTCTCATATAAAATTTCGGAAATCTTTCAAATGAGCAATTTGGGCATATCGTGATTTTTATTTCCAAGGGCATGGACTTATGGTCAATCTCATCGACATTTCTCCATTCACCGCAATAGTACATTTTATTGCAATAATTACAAAGGTCTCCATGCGGTTTTCCTTTGAGGTGTGACATAATGAAATAACCCTTTTAAATGCTCTAGAGGTTTAGGCCCTTAGCTCCTTTTTTCTGACAACATGTTGTAAATTACTGAAGGTGTCAGGTGTCAGTGTTCAGGTGTCAGGATTTAGCAACTCGGTTCCCTGACACCCGAAACCTGACACCTAAATTCTTTGAATTGCGCTGTAGCTGCACCGTAGGAGCCCCTTTTTCCGAGCGCAGTCTCGGAGAAAGCTTAGTATCTATTTATTGAAATCAAATCATGTTTGCGCAGAATTTAAGCATCGATATTTGTATTCCTACTTTGTAGTTGGGTGGAGAGATAAGATCGACAGAATACCACAATTCGTCAATCTTCAATCTTCATTCTTCATTTCCGGCTTGGCCGGGTTGGGTTTCTCCGGCGAATTTCTGAGATCAACCTTAAACGATGGATGCACGGTGTGAGTCCATTTTAGCAATCCGGGGATTTTCGAACTGCCATTTTAAGCGGTAAACAGCGTCCGGGGTATGGAGCTCCTTACCATTTATCATTTCCTTAATGGCCGGCGAGACCCGCCGGTACAATTTATACAACCCATCCATAAAATCGACATCAGAGACCTCGATCCATTCCCCATTTTTATCATACCTGACTTCAAAGCGAGGCATTGTACTCATTATCCACCTCCTTGGTTGAAGATCAGTTGAAAATTACACCACTATCTCTGTCAGTCTCTATCGCAGAATCTATGCCAGAGCGAGAGCGCTACATTACAAATATTACGAATCATATAATCTCCCAATATTACAACTAATTGCAATACTAATGAATCTGACTCGTCGTGGTTTCACATTTGGGGAGAGCAGGATTTGCAAATTAAATTTACAGGTGGGTGTCAAAGTGGTTAACAGCCTGTCAATCAACCAGCAGGGATACTTTTCTCGGACCCTTGGCGGTCATCTCAACCAGGCTCTTGTCAGTTATCTTGAGCTCCGGTATGACCGGCAGCTGCAAAAAACTCATGGCGATGATCGGATCGGTCAGGTGTCCGCCCAGCGCCTTGTAGGCCTCGTAAACCTCCATTTTGTCCCGGACCACCTGCTGCGGAGCCTCTGTGGACATCAGCCCGCCGATCCGCAATGGGAGAGAGGCAAGCACGTTGCCATCCTGTGACACGACCACACCGCCCTGCATTTTGACCAGCTCATTGACGGCAAAAGCGATTTCTTTATCGCGCCTGCCAATCACTGCAAGATTATGCGAGTCATGCCCGATGGTCAGCGCCACGGCGCCTTTTTTGATCCCGAAACCGTTGACATACCCGACGCTGAAATTGTTGTTTTGACGATGTCGCTCAATGACGACGATTTTGAGTATATCCCGGTCAATATCGCTTTCCAGCAACCCGTTTTTGGCTTTAAGCGTTTCAATTTTCTGCTTGGTGAGCAGTTGCCCGGGAACCATCTCGATGACCCTTGCCTTGCGCTGTTTGGCATTGGATTTGATCTGAAAGTCCGTCGCGCTGAATCGACGGACGATTTTCACGGAATTGAGAATATTTTCATGATAGGGGTAATCCTGGACGTCGTTGACGATTTGTCCTTCCCGAGCCGCCAATTTGCCGTCTCGCAGGGTTGCAAATACATTGAAATTTTCAAGGTCCTCCACGACGGTAATGTCCGCCCGGGTGCCGATTCCCAGGCGGCCCCGGTATGGCATGTGAAAAAACTGGGCCGGATTCAACGTGGCCATACGGATAATTTCGACCGGTTTGAGTTTCCAGCCGGAATCTTTGGCAAGTTTAACCGCCATTGCCAGGGTTTGATCGATGTGCCCCTTGTTGAGCAGGTCAAAGGGATTGCGATCGTCGGCGCATAGCATCAGCCGGCGAGTGTCGATCCCTTTCTCAATAACATATTCGAGCAGCTCCCGGGCGTTTCTGGCATAGCTGCCGTATCTGACCATGACGAACATTCCTTTGGCCAGGCGTTCTTCAAGTTCTTCGCCGGTGGAGCACTCGTGATCTGCCATGATTCCTGCATTGATGTAGGCCGAAAGCTCAGGTCCGGTAAGCCCGGGACAATGCCCGTCGATGATGGGAGGCTTCTTCTTGAACCCTCTCATCCGGTAAGTCTCGTAGATTTTCGCCAGCACCTCCAGCTTGGCTGCGATGACGTCGGGATAATTCATCATCTCTCCGAGTCCGATGGCCGATTTTTCCTCGAGCAGCGATTTGATGGCCTCAACCGAAAAGCTGGCGCCGCAGGTCTCGAATTCTTCGCTCAGCGACGGAACGCAGGACGGAATGGTGAAGTAAAAGCGCAGATTGGTGTAGTGTCCTTCATCCATCATCTGGCGCACGCCTCTGACTCCCATTACATTAGCAATTTCGTGCGGATCGTTGATGACGGTTGTTGTACCCCGGGGCAGCACCACCCGGCTGAAGTTTGTCAGCGTCAGCATGCTGCTTTCAATATGGATGTGGGGTTCGATGAAACCGGGCAGAACGTATTTCCCGCTCACATCCATGATATCAGTATTTGCGCCGGCAAATACGGGGCTGTGGTCGTACAACCCGACGATACGGTGGCCGGTGACAATGATATCGCCTTCCTTGATTAGTCCCGAATGAACATCCACAATTTTTCCGCCCGTCAGGATAAGGTCGGCCTGGTTGCGGCCCAATGAATTATCGACGCTTTGTTTGTGATGATATGCCATTTGAGTTGAGGTCTCCTTATTTATCTTCCGGGATAACCGTATTTTCCAATGCTTCATTTTCATAATGACGTTCTATTAATTCAAAATACGGGGTCTCCCGCGCCGGCAATTTCTTTTGCTCGTTCGGCTTACTTCTTTTTATTTTAGTTTTTTCTTTATGAATCTGTAAACGTAATATACGCTGTTTACAGTTTTCATAGTGCTTAGTAACAAATTTCGAAAACCGCTCTTTATCCATCAGTGTGTCGATCCGCGTGGTAATGCCGGAAATTTTTAGACGGCCGGTGCTGTCTTTCACGGCGCAGTCTGAAATTTCACTTTCAATCTCATCATAATTATCAGGCCTTGGATCTTCATCCTCAGATCGCAGTTGATAGACTTTAAGGATGATCATGTCCTCAACTTCGGTTGAGTCCGTATCTAAAGTGCGGGCAAGACGGATCGCCCCCACAACATTCTGTTCTTCAGATTGGTAGCCGCTATCACTACCGCGGCCGGCAGTGCAGCCAATAAAACCGACAAACACGATCAATATAGTCAGCAGCCATTTCGTGTTAAACATGAATTTTAATTCCAATTCGTGTGGCAGGACCCCGCTGTCAACGGGATGCCCGTTCCACTCCCAGCGGGATCGGCACGGACTTCGGCGAGCTCAGTCGGGTCGTGGCTAATCCTGCGCCGGCACAAAGCCAAAGTTTGTTTTTTTAATTAAACCGGCGGCCCGCCGAAGGCGGGTAAACTTTTACGGCCGGCGGCGGTGCTCATACGATCCCAAATAGCATAAAACTAAATTCTCTGCAATGTCCTCGAACACGATATGGATATACCGCTGTTGGATGATTTATTCCCCTTTATGCTTGTCTGATGTACCATACGGATATTGAAATCGTTGGAAGCAATTTCGGACGACATGTGCATTACGCCGGAGGCATCTACGACTCCTACCTGTTGGTACCGGTAATACCCTACCCGGACAAGCCGGAATTGAAAATTGAAGATGGGCTTGCTTTAATATACAAATTCTGAAAGTGTATCTTGTCCCGGTTGGCCAAAACGACAATCTGTTAAGGAGACAAAAGCCATGATGATCGAGGGCATTGATCTTACTCTCGGAGTTGAAGAGGAATATCAAATCATAAACCCCGAGACCAGGGACTTGGACTCATATGTGCGGCAGTTCCTGGAGAATGGAGGCCAGTTCACGCCTTACAGCTCGTTGAAGCCTGAGTTGATGCAGAGTCAGGTAGAGGCCGGCAGCTCGGTTTGCTCCAGTGTGCACGAAGTGCGCTCGGAGATCATCAGCATGCGCCGCCAAGTCCGGAAATTGGCGACTGAGCACGGCATGGCCATCGCCTCGGCCGGCACGCATCCTTTTGCCGACTGGAGCAAGCAGACTTTCTCCGCCGGGGAGCGTTATGCACGCTTTCTGAACGACATGGCGGGAGTGGCCAATCAGCTGCTGATCTTCGGCCTGCACATTCACGTCGGTTTTGGCAAAGATCCGGAAAACCGGGATCTGCTGATTGAGGTCGGCTCTCAATTGCGTTATTTCCTGCCTCATATCCTAGCCGTCTCCACCTCCAGCCCCTTTTGGCAGGGCCGTAACACGGGGCTCAAATCCTATCGCAATGTGATCCTGGAGATGGTGCCCCGCACCGGAATCCCCGGATCGTTCCGTTCCTTCAGCGAATATCAGGCCTTTGTGGACCTTCTCGGCCAGGTGGGCACCATAACCGGTGCCGACGGCCGCCCGGATGCAACCATGATCTGGTGGGACCTGCGCTTCAATCCCAAATTCGGCACGCTGGAAGTGCGCATTCCGGATGCCTGTACCCTGGTGGACGAAGCGGTCTGCGTGGTCGCTATGGTGCAGTTGATCGTGGTGCGGCTTCTCAAACTGCACCGCCGCAACCAGAGCTGGAGAGCCTACCGCCGGCATCACATCGTTGAGAACAAGTGGCGAGCCATGCGCTACGGTCTGGAGGACAGTCTCATCGATTTCGGAAAGAAGACCCTGGTTCCGGCCCGGGAACTGATGACAGGGGGTATGGAAAAAGACCTCGAAAACGCGGCTGAACTGGGCAGCCTCCAGGACGTGGTCTATATACAGACCATCCTGGAAAACGGTACCAGCGCTGACCGTCAATTGTCGGTTTATAGGCAAGCGAGGGATGGAGGGGCGGACGATATGGAGGCTTTGCAGGCGGTGGTGGACCACATTTGCCGGGAAACGGTGCTGGGTGTTTAATATTCTGATTTCAATGTTCTGAGTTTTAGGTTCAAGGTTCAGCCAGCCGACGGCCAAACGAACGGCCGGTCAAATCGAGATAGAAACTCTGAAAAGCGAATCCTCCAAAGGCGGATAAATATCGAATATCGAACAAGGAATGACGAATATCGAAGTAAGGTATTCTATCATTAATATTCTTAAAAAGACTGAGCGACCTGTCGGGTCGTAGCTGAAGGCGAAGCCTGAAGCGATTCCACACTTCATCATTCGAAATTTCTTGATCGATATTCTGCGGTTCTGCGGGCTTTAGGTCACGTCTTCAGCGTGATTCGCTTTTAACGCAGTTTCATAAGAGCGGTGACCTCTGGCCGCCAGCGTCCAGTCTGATCGAGGATAGAAACAATGTTCTCACATGTTAACGTAGGGTCGGCCACGACACGACTGAGCTCGTCGCAGGCCGTGCCGACCGTTTTCGGCGGGCACGGTGGCCCGCCCTACGTCTTTGGAGGACGAGGACGAGTACGATTTAAATACCCTGTTTTGGGGTTAATATAAATGTAGAGCACCAAGAAGAAGTCAAGCAAAAAATTTCAATTTTTTTTAGGCAACACTCCACGGGTCCGATCCGAGCCGGTTCTTTGAAAATTCAATTAACCAGAGTCAATCATTGCAATCTCAGA
>Ga0209786_1000382_pt1 | contig 16680 bp, 1 predicted proteins | sample WorMetilvaeELBA2_FD_187405 | JGI IMG/M metagenome (GOLD analysis project Ga0209786, IMG submission 187405) | Marine gutless worms symbiont microbial communities from Max Planck institute for Marine Microbiology, Germany - Olavius ilvae ELBA.2... ...
GCTCAACCAACTTGCCAAAAAACCACAATTATGTGGACTAAACTGCTAAAGAGGTGATAGAAATGAATACAAAAGGCAGGATTTTAGAGTATCAACTTTACATAATGCGGGGCTTCACATAACACATCTTATGTAGAGCTCTACATAAAATATGGTTTGATGTGACCATATAATTTAGCACACTCAATCCGCTGTACCTTTTCTTTGCCTAGTAGAGCCATTCAATCCACCGGCGCCGGTCTCTTGAGAATTTTAGAAGAAATTCTCGCTTATGGCATCTATGGGTTATATGCCAAACATAACCCGGTATATAATGTCTTTTTGCACGGGCCATTTTTCGTCGAATCTCTTAATGGGGCAGTTTTAGCGGAAAATCGGTCGATTAAGGCCAATTTAGAGACGTTTTTATGACATTTCCTAAGCAATGTCAATCACTTGGCGTGGCCCGACCCCCAGGGAAACAGTCGTAAGACCGAAATATTGGTGTTTTTAGGAACCTTTTAATGTTTTTTCAGTATGTTGCTGTGGCCCGACCCCAAGACTCTCATAGAACAGACCTGAAATCCCGTTTTGTTTCGGGGAAAGGGCCAACAACAAAGGTAAGCGGCTGGCTGATCTAATCGCCCTTACCCCCGACCACCACCCCGTAAAAAGGATAAGATCAATTTATCCCGGCAACTAAAACAAAAAGGCCATTGAAGATAAAGCACTTCAATAGCCTTTTAAGATACTCAACTGCTCAAAACTTTAAATCTTTAGTACGTCCCTGATATTCCCTCTATAATGAATACAAAAATAATTTTTTTTGGAATTCTATTATTCATTATGGCAACTCCTAATAATTGGGGACGATAAATGGATCTACTTTTCTTTTATTATATAATTTTTCATCACCTAAATATTTATCATATTCATATGTATATATACCAATATGCTCAATTTTACCATGATTACCATGCCCCAAATAATCCCTGGAAATCTCATTACCACAACTATCATAACATACATGCCATACATGGTATATTACTTCTTGTGTCTGATACCATTCACGCCTTACTATATATTTGTATAACTTTATATCATCTTCTGGCCGTAAAGACTTTTTCTGTTTTGGTTCATCCCTAGGGAATTGTGGCCAAGGACTTACAAAAATTTCAAACGCCTCAACTATTTTCCACTGAATCCAAACTTTATAGTACCCATACTCTTTTTCTTTGAACCAGAGGTCGCCTATTTGATCACCGACTCCGCGCGTAGATTCGGTTCTACATTCTAGGCCATATGGATCCCTAAGGTTAATAGAGTTATTTAGAACATAGGCAAAGAAGTTGATTCCACCATCCAATCCGATTGGATCCGTCCTCAAATACCTTCCTGTTTCTGTATCATAGTATCTATGATAGTTATACTGTAGTCCTGTCTCCTCATCATAGTACTGGCCCGGGAATCTGAGAGGATTAGTGATGCTTGAGTTGGGATTAACTGTTGCTTCTCCGAACGAACTGTACTTCGCACTCCAAACCACTTTTCCATTAGTAGCTGTCATCTTTTGTGGTGTTCCAAGGTGGTCATTGTGGTAGAAGTAATATTGACCACCCACCTTCATAAACAGTGGGTCAGTCGTCCATGTAGAATTGGGCCTGTAACCATAGGACTTGGTGACATTGCCAGATGCATCAACTTCCGCCACCAGGCCTTCATCGGCATATACGAAGTAGGTTTTTACTCCCGCAACCTCTTTCCACAGTCGTCTGCCGAACGGGTCATAATAATATGTAGCTATCAAAGAGCCGGTACCGTCCTCAACTCTTTCCAGACGGTCTTCTACATTGTAAATGTAGTTGGTAACCTGACCAGCATCGGTCTTTTTGATCATGTTACCGTTGTCATCGTACTCAAAGCTGATGCCGCCGTAGCCTTGAAGCTCGTTGTTATCATTGTAGCTCCAGTCATCAGCCACACCTTCTGCCGTCAGCCGGTTGCCCACCGCATCGTAGCTAAAGCCTTCATCAGCCTGCACCGGATTGTCGGCGTTGGTCAGCCGGTAAAGATCATCGTAGCCGTAATCGTACTGGCCGTGCTCGGTGAGACTGTTGGTGATGTTGTCCATCTTATCATAATTGTACTGATAATTCAGCAAAATATTCTGACCCGGATCTTTGGCTGCTATCGATTTTACCCGCATCAGCGGATCATAGTCGTACTCACGTTTGCTGCCGCCGGGCAGAATTATTTCCTTGGGACGGTTCCAGGAATAAGCGCTGTAGGTTATGTATCCAGCACCCGGGATATTCACGCCGGTTAGCTGGTTATTATCGTATGTGTAGGCGTACGTGACGCCGTCAGGACCGGTAAAGGTCTTTTTCAACCCATTTTTGTAATAAGTATAGCTGTTGGTTTGCTCAAACGGGCCGTAATTGACCGTCTCAGACAACTTGCGATACAGATCGTCATAGGTATAGGCGGCCGATGTGGTGCCGTCATCATAGCCGGTGAGATTGCCGGCACGATCATAGATGAAGAAGACGGTTTTGACCGCGTTGTCATGGTCGGAAGCCGCAAAGTAGCGAATCTGCGTCAGGCGGCCGGCATCGTCATAGCTGTATTCGGTTTTCTGATTTTTAGCATCGATATTTTCAATCAGGTTGCCGGCATCATCGTAATCATTTTCGGTTTGCTGGCCATCGGGCCGGATCTCTTTCACCAGCCTGTTATTGCGGTCGTACTCAAACCAGGTGATGTTGTTTTCCGCGTCGGTCAAGGCCATCAGATTGTCGCGATTGTCATAGGTGTACTTAGTCTCCTGAGACAGCGCATCGGTTACCTGGTTCAATCGATTCAGATCGTCATAGTCATAAGCCGTGAGCTTCTGCTCCTTGTCGGTTCTGGCCACCAGGTTGCCGGCCGGATCATAGTCAAAGTCCGTCAGATAAGTTTGCGCATCACTTAAGACATCCTTTTCAATGGTCTTGCGGCCGCGTTTGTCATAGACAAACTCCTTGGCAAAGGTCGGGTAGGTGATCCGTGACGGCTGGTTGGAAGCCCCGCCCGAGCAGGAAGAGCAGCCCGAGCCGTTTGCATCGCCATATTCCATGGCAATCTCATTGCCGTTGCCGTCAATGGTTTTTAACAGACGCCCGTCCAGGTCATATTCGTAACGGATCTCTTTGCCTTCGGCATCGACCTGGCGGATCAGCTTATTGTCGGCATCGTACTCAAATGCGGCCTGGTTGCCCGCAGGGTCTGTCACCAGCTTCAGATTGTTGTTCTCGTCATAGTCATAAAGAGTTTCTTTGCCCTGGGAATTGACCTGCCGGATTTGGTTGCCGGCCTCATCGTAATAAAAGCGGGTCACATTGCGATAGGGCTCGACGGCGTTTAAAATCGGATCAGTCACCGACTCCAGACGCCCGGCCGCATCATATTCATACGTCCATTCCTTGCCGCGGGCATCTTCTTTGGTCAACACGTTGCCCATGGCATCGTGGCCGGTAAAGCGGGTGACACCCCCTTCCGGGTCGGTGATCGATGTCAGGTTGCCTGATAGATCGTAGGTCATCACGGTCAGGGCTTCAGCCGTGTTGGCGTCTGCCAGCCGTTTGGTGGTCAGCAAATTGCCGTCGGCATCATAGGTGTATTCCGTCACACGCTCAAAGGCGGTCCCAACCGCTTCAATCTTGCGGGTCAGATAGCCGGCATCGTCGTATTCATATTCGGTGACTTTGCCGTTTTCATCGGTTTGCTTGATGGCCTTGTTGAACTTATGTTCGTATTCAGTGGCAACAAAGGTACCATCCGGATAGATCACTTGCGTCAGGTTATCCCACTCGTCGTATTCTTTACGGGTGACATGGCCCTGTTCGTCGGTGACGAGCAGATTGCGGCCGTCTTTGGCAATCTTTTCCACCGTTCGGCCGTTGATGTCCACCCGTTTGGTCTCAAAGTCGCGATCATACCAGACTTCTTTAATTTTTCCGGCCGAGGACTCGATGCGGGCGTACTGCTCCTGGGTGGCTTCATCAAATGCATACTCGAAGAAAAATCCTTCGCCCTGGCTGTCTACTACAGAGGCCACCCCATTGTACTTGTCATAAGATACCGTGATGGTGCGCCCGCCAGGTTCAAAGATTTTTTCCAACCGGCCCTGGTTGTCGTATTCGAAGCTGGTTTCGTAACCCACAACATCTTTGACCTTGCTCAACCTGCCATCCGTGTAGCTGTACTCAACCCGCCGGTTGTCATATACCGCTGTTATCAAACCGTCATCACCGGTTTCATACCACAGCACCTGGTTGTCATTGCGGTCGGCAACGCCGGACAGTTTGCCGTCCTGGTACAACAGTTTTGCCAGAACACCAGTGCGGCTGCCGTGAGCAGATACATTGCCGTTGGCATCGTAATCGATCCACCCGCCCTTGGGATCTTCCCAACGGTAGCCGGTCTCTGTCTTAGATATTCGAAAAATATCATTGATGAATATGTCGGCATTAGTTGATGACTTCTCATAGACAACGCCGCCCTTGTCAATGGACTCGATTCCGCCGCCAATGGCAGCCGGCTGAAAATCAAGCCTATTGCGATCGTGCTCCCAGTGCCACTGATTGTCGTAGAACCATCGTTTGGCTTCAATTGTGCCGCCCGGGACCTTTACAGATAGATCAACATGGTCGCGATAATACTCCCGCATTACCAGATTGACGGATGAACCGGTATCCTGGGATCTGTTGCCTGAGGTGGGTTTTCCCGGACAATCCCCCCCCCCCCGCAGTCTTGTTCTTTGCGTGGAGGCTCCGGAAAACACTCAACGCCCTCTATCGTTTTAGGCTTCGGTGCCGGCTTGGAAACCGTGCCGCCGCCGGGCCTGCCGCCGACGTTCCAGGTGCCGCCGCCGCCCCCACCGGTGCTGATGCCGCCACCGCCGCAAGTGCCGTAAGTACGTGTAAAGCAGTGATAAACGGCGGCTTGGGTCCAGCGCCCATTGGCGCACTCGTAGCGGTAGTCCACAACAACGCATGTCCGGTAGGTACTGCAACCGCCGCCGGTGGCCTGACCGTCTTCATCGGGCTCCAGGGATTTGATGCTGGTTACCCGATAGGGTACCGTAATGCGCTCCTTGGCTGCCAGGCTGTCCGGCAAACCTGCCATCAGCTCATAGGTGAAATACTGATCGGAAGCCGGCAGGCTCACCTGCAGATTGTCCGCGCGAACCAAGCCATAGTTGGTCAGGGTTAACTCACCATTGAATACATCGCCGGCCTTCATCTTCGGCAGGGTAACCGAGGACGGCTCTACGACCACTACCGCGGCCGGCACATTGGTTTCGTAGGTGGCGCTCAATACGATTTCGTATTTGTCCTGGATGGTGATCTCGTTGACCTGCCACTCGACGGTCACCAGGTTGTAGTCCAAAAAGACGTCTTCATTGACCGTCACCCCCGGTTTGATCCACACCCGGCCGATGTATTCCTGGTGGTTGGTGGCCGTAATCCGGCACTTGTAAGGCCCGGCCGGTATGTTTTCGAAGTAGGCTTCGCCAATACTGTCCGATTTCAGGTTGTCTTCGATGGACAAGGTATTTTCATTTTGCAGCTTGACCCGCGCACCGGCCAGTCCCTCAACCAGAACTCCGTTCTGATCGAGGGTGCCGGTGTATATGTCGGACAGTTTGAACAAAATATTGCCGACGCCGCTTGAGGTCACCGCCGCATACAGATTGATGTCGGTGGTGGCATGATTGGCGGCTTCGACCCGCAGTTTGAAGGCGTAATCGCCTTCGGCTACGGCACCGGCAGTGGTGGGGGCAAACGTCACACCGACCTGCTGGGTGTTGCCGATGGCCAGGTTTTTTATACCTGTGGCCGTACTCAGGTAGACCCAGTTGGGAGCTTCTTCGGTTCCGTCGGAGTTTAGCAGCGAAAGCTGCAAGTCATGCATATCCGCCAACCCGTTGTTTTTCAGGGTAACCGTTTCCGTGACCGTGTCGTCGAGGGCCATGCCGGTTTCCACATGATTGGGGGTAAACGACAGCACCGGTGCGGCCTGGCTGAAATGGGTGTTGATCGTCACCGTGCCCCAGGCGCCAGGGATTGACTCGGCGCTTTTGACTTTCAAAACCAGCTTGCCGGTCTGATCCGCCGTGTTGTCGGCCCAGATCGTAAATGGCAGGTAGGCCGTTTTTTTGCCGCCCAGTTGGGCGATGGGCTGACCGGTGGTCAGGTGAACGCCGGCCGGTTTTTCGTCGGTGGGCTGATCGGCCGCCGCATACTCCAGGTGCAAATCGCTAACTGCAGTGCCGTCACCGGTTTGAACCCGGATTTTGACGGTCTGGTTGTAGTTTTTGGGCGCATTCAAATTCAGGACGGCCGGGCTCACGGCAACCTTGTTGATCACGAACCGGCCGTGCACCGGCTTGTCGGTCAGTTCCGGATGCACCGCCCGCACGCGGTAGACACCGGACTCACCGTTCAGCGGTTTGAAGGTGTGGCTGAAGGTGCCGTCCGCACCGGTAAACACGTCGTAGGTGCGCTCGAAGCCGTTCAGGGTAATCACCAGTTTCAGCGGCACGTTGGCCATGGGATCGCCGGCGGTCCGTTCCACCGCCTGACCGGTGATGACGATGTCCTGATCACCCGTGGAGGTTTGCGGTTCTATCTGAGCCACATCACCGTAGTAGGATGTTTCGATCAGGGTGATGGGATGGTTGCTGGACAGGCCGTCCATCGCCACCTGGGTGGTCTGGGCCTGGTGATAGTAAACCTTGGCGATATTTAAGCGGATAATCACGTTATCCGGCGCATTGACCGGCACCGGCATGCTGATCAGATCCGAGGTGAAAGCGTCGCCGGCCGGGATGCGGGCCACCGTGTTCTTGTTGGGCAGGGTCACGAGCTTGTCGCCCGTGGCCTGCTTGAAAGCCCGGGTGGTCAGCACGTTGCCGTCTTCATCTTCCAGGTAAAACATGATCTGGTCGGATGCGGATTGGCCGGAATTTTTGGCGGTCACGATCTCGATTTCCGCCTCGCCGGTGTTTTCCAGGGTAAACTGCACCTGGCCCGAAGCCGCGCGGGTAAACGTTTCATTGGCGATCTGCAGCACGAGCGTGCCGTCGCTGATTTCGATAAAGCCGTTGCGCACGATCTCCACGGTATCGTTAACGCCCGGTTTGACCTCGATGATCGTGGTCAGGGCGGCCAGCCCCGCCAGATCGTCATAGCCGCCCACGACCACGTAAACCGTCCGGGAGCTGCCCGGTTCGAGACTGAACGGGTCCGAAGTGTGGCTGTAAGAGTCCACCTTGACTTTCAAGCGGACATTTTCCACCCGGTTTTGACCCTCGTTTGAAACCACGTAATCCAGACGGTTCATGATGCCGCGCTTGATCCGGCTGCCCTCCGCCGGCTCGGCTGTCAGCCGCGGCAGGGCAATGCTGCGGCTCAGACTCTTAGCAACAGGAACGGTGTTCTCCACGGCAAAAACCGTGTAGCGCCGCTCGTCCTGACTGTAGCCCAGATCGGTATATGTTCGCTGGGTCAGCACCACGGGGTTTAGTTTGACGCGATTGCTTTCGGGACCCAGGTAAATATCATACCCGGCAATGCTGCCGCCCGGATGGGTCCAGCTGACCTGCGGCGGATCGTTATCGGTCTGCACGACCTGAAGGCCGGACACCGGCAGCAGATTGAAATTCAAGTAAAATGAATTGGACGGCGGGGACTCATTGCCCACGGCATCCACGGCCGTCACCGTATAACAGTGGTCGTTTGGCGACGGGGTCGGATCCACGACCAGGGTCTGGGCAATGCCGGTCGCCAGGGGGGTGAGTCCCTGCACTGAAGTAATTTCCGCGGTATCGGCCCGGTAGAGCGAATAGGTCACCGCTTCGGTAAACGGCGGCGGATCCCATTCGGCCTTGATGCCGTTGGCCACCAGCTCGAGTTCAAAATTCAGCGGTGCGTCCGGCACCACCGAATCCGAGGCCGCCACCACCGGCTGACTCAGCCCGCTGACCGCTTCCTGGTCGTTTTCGCCGCGGATACTGGCAACGGCATAGGTGTAGTATCCATCCACCACCGGCTCATCGATAAATTCTGCAACCCCATCCAGGCGCTGATAGGCGCTCAGCTCACTTTCGGTCGGTGCCTGGCGATAAAGTTGATAGCCGACGGCTTGCGGCACGCCGCTCCAGGTCAGGCGGATTTTGCCGCCGGCAAGGGATTCACCCGCAAAGTCCAGCGGCGGCGCCAGGGGCGGCAAGTCTCCCTGGTAAACCTGAAACAGATTGTCGGCCTGAATGCTGTCAGCGAGATTGTCCAGCGCGTCCTGCCCCTGGTAAATGAAATGAAACGACTCGGCTTGCGCCAGACCGGCATCATCCGACAATTGAAATGCGGCCTGCCAGGTTTGGGCATCACCCGGCTGGGCACCGAGCTCGGTCAGGGCGTCGATGTCAATGGCCTGACGCCCAGCACCGGAAAGCAGAAACGACAGCTGGGGCGCGTGGCCGGGCTTAAGGGCCTCGTTCAGACCGATGACCACCGTCACCGCCGGTGGATTTTGCTCGTCATTGCGAATGGGATCCGGCGGTGACACCAGCAGACGGGTAACGGCCGGTCCGTCGGTGTCGATTGGTAACGCGCCACCTTCATCGATATCGGTGCCGCGGTTGCCGACCCCATCCCGGCCTGAAAAGATGGCATAGGCCGTCCCGCTGGGCGTGCTGTCGCTGATGACGAAAAACCCGCTGTAGGCTGTATCCGTGTCCTGGTGCAACTGGACGGAAATCGGAATTCCGCCATCGGGCGCAATGCTCAGATACGGTTCGCTCTGCAGCGGTTCACTGAGCGTGACCACCAGATTTACCGTGCCCGGGGCCATGGTGCCGGAAGTCGGATCAAAGGCGCCCTGGGGACTGTAGTCGATCGAGAGCACCCGGGGATTGGTACTGTCGGCCGTAGCCAACGCTTCGGCGGACAGATCCGATTCATTGCCGGCCGTATCGACCGTCGTGGCGCGGTAAAACCACAGACCGTCTTTGGGCGGCAAATCGTCGAAGGCCGTGCCTGCGATCAGCGAATTGTTGATTTTGACCGCCTCCTGCCGGTCAGCAAAGGAAGACGCCGCCCGATACAGGTTGTAGCCCGACACTTCCGTCTGCGACGGTGCATTCCAGGTCAGGCGGACCGCGCCGCCGGCTTGCGCCTGGGCACTGAGATCGGACGGGCTCACCGGCAGGCTGGTGTCCAGCGTGACCAGCACCGCGGCGCTGCGGGGGCTGGTGCCGGCCCGGTTGCGGGCTTCGGCCTCCAGAAGGTTGTCGCCTTCAGCCAGGATCAGCGGCGCGCTGAAATTGCCGACCGCGTCGACCGCGATCGCCGGGCCGACCTGCGCGTCATTGTTGTACAGGATCACCTCGCTGAATTTCTCGGCCGATCCGGCAACCGTAATCGTCTGCGTATTGGTGACCACCCCATGGCCCGGCTGGCTGATGACCGGTGCGGCGGGCGGCGCGAGCGCCACCACCAGGCTGTAATCCAGGGTGGTGCTGTTGCCCAGCGTGTCATAGGCATCGATCGTCAGGGTGTGCCCACCGTCGGTGGTCTCGACAATATTCCAAAAACCGGAGTACACCGGGTTGTTGTCCGTTCCGATCAGGGTGCCGTCTATGGAAAATTCTACCCGGCTGACCCCGGCCGGATCCTGGCCGACACAGGAGAAAGTCGCTGGTTTAATCAGACTTTGCCCATTCACCAGGGCCAGGCCGTCGACCTTGACCTCGCTGATGTCCGGTCCCTGGACGTCCGCCTGGGGGGTGGCCGCAATGGTGGTCACCGACTGGTCCTCACCACCGGAGAGGTTGACGGTCGTGACCGCCAGATAATAGGTCACCCCGTTGCTGAGCCCGGCCACCTTGGCCACAAATTCATTGGGATTACTGGCATTAATTCTTTTGGAAGTCAGGATCGGGGTCATCCCTGCCACGCTCGAAAAGTCGCTTTCGCTGGCATAAATTGCAAAGTGCTTCACGTACTGGGCCGGTGTAACGCCGTCCCAGCTCAGGTCTACATAACCGCTGTGGGATAGCGCCGTCAGGTTGGCAGGATTGGCAAGCAGGGTGACCCCGGTAACCGTCGATCCGCTGCTGTGGTTGCCGGCATCGTCAAAGGCCTTGACGGTGAATGCATAGCCCGTGGCCGCACTCAGGCCATCCCGGCTGTAAGTCGTCACTGCTTCATCAAGCTCAACACCTTCTGTGTCTCCGTCGAAAAAGACCCGGTAGCCGGCCGGATCCTCAGCGCCCTCCCCGGCCGGATCCCAGGTAAAAACCAGTTGGGCGGCATGCGATTCGGCTTTCAGGTTGGTCACGTTGTCCGGCGGCACCACATCCACCGGTGTGCCGGACTCCGCCGCGACACTGCTGCCGGCATTGCCACCCTGGTCCACCGCAACCACGGCAAACCAGTAGGGGGTGCCGCGTTCAAGATCGGACACGGTATAGTTGAATTGGCCCTGGTCAACGGTCTTCAGCAAGGCCGCATCGGACACGTTGGAAAAATCAGCCGTAGCCCGGTAGATCCGGAAAGATGCCACGTCGCCGTGGCCCGCATCGTCATAGCCGATCCAATTCAGGTGCACCGTGCGGCCGTCACCCTGGCCGTTGACCGCTAAGGTCCTCACCGGCGGTGGTGCAATATCGTCAAAGACGATAGCGACCACGGCCGGTTCGCTCAAATTGCCGGCCCGGTCACGCACCTCAAACGTGAAGCTGTTGGACCCGCCGGCCAGGTTGACACTGCGGCTCCAGGTGGTTGGCGCCGTGTGGCCCTCGACCTGCTGCCCGTCCAGCAGCAGTGCGCCGTAGGCCTCCTTGGTGCCGTAGATAGTTTGCACCGGGTTGTAGGTGGGCGAGGTCACCGGCCCGATCGATGGGGCCGGCGGCGGCGACGTGTCCACGGCAAAGCGGTACTGTTTGGCTGCCGAGCGATTGGTAAAATTGTCTTCCAGCCGGATATCGACGGTATACACCAAATTTGCCAAGGGTTGGTCCGGTGTAAATACAAGCGTATCGGCGCCGGAAAGCGTCCAGCTGCCGGCCGCCGGGGCCTGATTGAGGTCTTTGACGGCCAGGATGGAGGTTGCCATATTCAGGCCGCTGGTGGCCTCGGCGTAATTGAGGGTGACCGTGGCCGGCGCCGGGCTGACATAGCTGTTGTCGGCCGGTGCAATGGCGGTCACCGCCGGGGCCACGGAGTCCGCCAGGATATCCACCCCCACGGACGGCCCCTGGTTACCGGCACCATCCTGCAGCCAGATTTCGAAGGAATTGTTGCCCTGGGACAGATTCAGGCTCGTGGACCAGCCGCCGTTGCCCAAACTGAATTTCCGCTGGTTATTAATGTAAACGCTGGTCTGATCTTCGCGGCTGCCGCTCAGCGTGATCGTGGTGAGCCTGGAATGGTTTAGCTCCGGACGCACCCGGATAAGGCCGCTTAAAACAGACTGGCCGGTAATCGCCGGGGCCGCCGGCGGCAGGCTGTCCACCGTGAAGGAAAAACTGTGGGCCTGGGTGTTGCCTGCCACATCGGTTGCATTAAAAGAGACCTGGTAGGTGCCGTCGGGCATGGTGGCGGTGTTGAGTGTAAAGGTGAAGCGGTCGTCCGATTCCGCGATGGTCCCCAAAACGGGCTGGCTGTCTACATCCGTGACGCTGAAACTATTTATCACAGCGGCATCATCCACACTTCCGTGCTGGTCAAAAAGGCTAATGACAATCTCGCTCAACAGCTTTAATGAAGCGTTGTACGATGGTGCAGTGCTGACCAGTCGGGGCGGTGTTTGATCATTGATATCAGGCAAGGTTTGTGACAGGCTGTTGTTCTCTTCATCGGATTCGCTGACCGTTCCGGTGCTGTCGGCTACCACCTCTAGGGTATGCTCTCCGGCCTCTGCCGTCCAGGTTTGGCTCAATTGGACGGCCTCACTGATCCCAAGAATCCGGCTTACCTGCTGATTTCCTATGCCGGCGCCATCGATCCTGAATTCCACCTGAAAGGCATCAACAGCCGGTCCGGCGCCGTTATTTTGAATGTTAGCCGTAAAGGTCACCTCCTGATCGGGGACAATCCCGGATGCCGGTTCATAGGTGATGCTGGATACCACCAGATCAGGTGGTGGGCCCTCGGTAGTAAATTGCCATACAGGGCCGTTGGTTTCGGCTCCCACATCGTCCCGGGCAACGATCTGCCAGAAGTAGGTGGTGCCGACGGCCAGATCGGTCTTGGCATAGGTTGTCTCGGTGACGGCATCTCCGACCTTGCTCAGGTTGTCCACAGAAGGGCCAAAATAGACATCATATACCAACGTGTCCCATGGATTAGGATCGCCGCCGATCCAGGTGAGGGTGACGGATCCATCGGTCATGAGGACTTTGACGGCGTTGTGCGCAGGACCAGGATATTTCGGGGCAAAGGGCGGGCTGTTGGTAGGCGGTGTGTTGATGCAGCCGCTTTCGGAAAATAGCCATGATGAAACATCCACATTAGCGGAGACCACATCCCCATTATGGCCGGGGCCGTTTTCGTCTCCCCACCAATTGGACGCCGCATTGACGGCAACAGTGCTCGCATTGTAGACGCCATATTGCTGGTTTCGCAGGAAGTTATTGTTCTGGATAAGGGGCTGGGCGTTGTTGGCGGTGTAAATGCCATAAAGGTTATCCTTGAGATTGTTGCAATTGATAGTGGCGCTATTACTTCCCGTGCCGTTTACATAAATCCCGGAATGGCTGCTGTTTCGAATTGTATTGTATTGAATGGTCGGTCCGGCATTGTAAAGATAGATATTGGCATTATTGGTATGGCCGCCGTATTCCACTATGGAATGTTCCAAGAATGAAGCACTATCATTGGTTGTACTGGCAAAATAGATACCTTTCCAATCACCTGGTGCCGGGGTAGCGCTGTTTGAAGTAAAAACTATACTGGCGCCCGATGTGCCCTGGGCCTTTATGGCACCCAGACCGATACCCGAGCCCACATATAACCCTTGTCCAATATTAAATTTGACGATTGAACCGGGCTCGATTATCAATGTTGCCGTTTCATTTCCGGTAGGTCCGGATACCCTCACATCCCCGGTCACGATATATCGTTCTGCCTCGTTATCCCACACCGTATCCGAGAACACGTGCTCGCCGATCACCTCTATGGCCTTGTCCCCGCTGCCACCGTACACATTGTCATGGGTGTTCATGCGGGCACCCAATCGCATTGCATGCGTGCCGTAATCCGAGATCGTGTTATGGCTCACCTCCGGATAGACGCTGGCATCTGCTGACTCTATCCCGTAATTCCCGCTGCCCGTGATCTCATTGCCCGTCTCGGCCGTACCCCCTATCAAAGGATTAGAGGAATGCGATAGATAAATCCCTGACAAGGAATTGTTACTGATACGGCTCCCAGCTATCTCCGACGAGGATTGATAGAGCTTGATGCCATGACCGCTGCTCTCTCTTATCTCACTATCTTTGATCAGTGCATCCCCATAACTCATCGACACATTTGCATTGTGCGTTGCCCCTCCATACTCTACAATGGCATGCTCTAACACACTGCTGCTTAGGGAATCTGCATGCAACTGTAATTCCCATACAATCCAATACCTATTAGGGTCTGCATAACCTCCTGTTGTCAAAACCCGGATGTATCTATAGGCTGTTTCGTTCCTGAAACTGAGAAAATCCCAGCCCTGAATCCCATCATCTACCTCCGTCAAAGTAGTCCAACCCTTGCTATTCCAATCTGACGATGTGTCATTAGACCCCTGGACTAAAAACTCCGTTGCTTGTCGACCATTGGATTGATTTATCCACACCTTATTGATCGCATGGGCGTTTCCTTCTCCAAAATCATACCCCAGCCAATGCATATTGCTTCGCTCTGAATGAAAATACCTGTCTCCACCTGTATTATTATCAAACGCCCTATCACAGCTGTAGTGTGCATATTGATCGGATCTGGCACAACTCCCGCCCGACGCCAAGTCAGGCCCTATCGATTTCCTGTAATCGTTTATGATAATCCCTTTCCAATCACCGGGCGCCGGCACAGGAGCATTGGAGGTAAACGTGATCGGTTCACTCTCCGTCCCTCGTGCTATCAGCTCGCCATGTCCCAGGCTGTCACTGATGTATAACCCTGTGCCCGGCTCAAACCTCACCTCTACCCCCGGCTCTATGGTCAAAGTTGCGGTTGAACCGGATGTTGTCGATCGAACCGTGATATCACAGGTAACAATATACGGGCTGCCGGCAAGGATCCACGTGGTATCCTGCTCGATATTCTCACAAACATAGGTGGCTGGCGTTGGGGACGCTGAAACGGTTTCAAAATCATTTTTTCGTTCACCATCTGAGCGGTTTACCGTCGTGATTCCAAAATAATACTGTGTTCCTGCCGTTAAATGCGGGATATAAACTGATTTAGTTGTGGTGGTTGTAAAGGGAGTAATTCCTTCCACAGTCGTAAAAGCAGACTCACTCATGTATACGGCGTAATGTTTGATATTCTCAGTCGGTACCACTGCATCCCAATTGAGTTTTATACGCCCACCTTCTGCCGTTGCAACAAGGTTTGTTGGATTATCGAGTAGTGTATATCCTGTAATGGTAACACCATCACTATCATTATCATCGGTATCATAAGCGGTGATTCTTAAAGGATAGGCTGAAGATTGATTCAATCCGGTTGCTTCATAACTGTTCTGAAACGGGGATATTTCTATCCCTGGTGAATCGTTATCAAAGTAGATCCTGTAGCCGGATAAATCACCTGAACTATTGATTGAATGCTCCCAGGAAAAATCCAGGCGGTCGTCGAAACTTCCTGTAACACGGAGATTGGTCACTTCTTCCGGTGGTGTAACATCCGTTATCTCTGTTGAAATGGTGAATACTCCCTCGGTCAATGCATTGCCTGCGTGATCAACCGCAACTATGGCGCAATAGTACGTGGCATTTTCTGTGAGGTTTGTTGCTGTATAGATAAAATTTCCGGCAGTAACTGTGTCAACGGATATGAGCCCTGAGACACTGGTGAAATTTGTTGTTTCCACATAGATCCGATACGATGCAATACCTCCCGAAACCGACTCATCATATCCAGACCAATCCAATAGTGCCGTAGTACCATCTTGATTCCCCGATACCTGCAATGTAATCACGGCAAGAGGGGACGAAGTGTCCAGCGTGAATGCATATTGAGCAGCAGCATCCTGGTTACCAAAATTGTCTTCCAGTTGCAGCTTAACAGTGTATTGCGAGTCAGCGAAGGGACCGGTTGGCGTAAAGGAAAGCTTGTTGCCGGAAATGTCCCATATCCCGGAAATAACAGAGTTGCTGCTGTCTGTTACGGTATGGGCGGAATTACTTAGATGAAGACCTGTTGTGGCTTCCTGGTACTCGATACTAATGGTGTTGGGAACTACATTAATGACACTGCTGTTTGCGGGTGTAATGGATGTTATTGAAGGGGCAATGGTATCAACAAGGATATCCACCCATTGAGACGGGCCCCGATTGCCCGCCGCGTCTGTCAGCCAGATCTCCAGGGCATTGACCCCCTGGGTCAGGGTTAGATCCACGGACCAGTCGCCGCTCCCCGCATTCACTTTGAGAACGCCGTTGACCCACACACTGGTATTGTCTTCACGGGCACCGGTGAGGGTCACCGTGGTGCTGTTGGATCGGTTAACCACAGGGCGAGCTTGAATCAACCCGCTTATGACGGTTCCGCCTGTAATGGCCGGTTTAGCGGGCGGAAGGCTGTCCACCGTGAAGGAAAAACTATGGGCCTGAGCGTTGCCTGCCATATCGGTTGCGGTAAACGAGACCTGGTAGGCGCCGTCGGGCATGGGGACGGTATCGGGTGTAAAGGTGAACTGGTCGTCCGATTCCGTGACGGTCCACGAAACGGGCTGACTGTTGCCAGCAATGACGCTGAAGCTGTTTATCACGGCGGTATCATCGACGGTGCCGTGTACGATGCCATGCTGGTCGGACAAAGTGAAAGCAATACTGCTTACCTGTGACAACACCGCAAAATCATCAGGTTCAGTATCCAGCAATGCAGGTGGAGTGGTATCTGTGCAAGCATCGCCAACACCGTCACTGTTGCCGTCTAACTGGTCAGGATTAAAGATTGTTGGGCAGTTATCGCAGACATCCCCAACTCCATCATTGGCTTTCAGAATTGTTATAGCGTTGATCTGCGTTCCCCACCAGCCGCCACTGCCTGACACCGTTATGGATTTAACTAACGCTTGAGTGGGATTTGTAATCGTCGACACATAATGGTTACTGCAACACCCACTGCAAGGATAGGTTCCAAGATGTGTTCTTTCCCAATTTGTACCGACATCGCTGTATCCTTGACAGTCGTGGGGATTTGGGACATTGACAGCGTAGGAAGTCTCGCCCACATAGTTAAAAGTCAATTTTAAAGTTGTATTGGAGCCTCTACCCCCGGGGTGTAAAATGTACACCTCATCAACATAGTAATTAGTGTTCGAACGGGTATCCAGAACTCTTTGATATTGCTGATTAATATCGCATAAAAGGAAAACGAAGATTTTCCAGTTTAATGCATTTTTTACTTGCATTAAAAACTCGTAAACGGTAGTTATCTT
>Ga0209786_1000386_pt1 | contig 16547 bp, 17 predicted proteins | sample WorMetilvaeELBA2_FD_187405 | JGI IMG/M metagenome (GOLD analysis project Ga0209786, IMG submission 187405) | Marine gutless worms symbiont microbial communities from Max Planck institute for Marine Microbiology, Germany - Olavius ilvae ELBA.2... ...
TATTTAATGTTAATTCAACAAGATAACTACCGTTTACGAGTTTTTAATGCAAGTAAAAAATGCATTAAACTGGAAAATCTTCGTTTTCCTTTTATGCGATATTAATCAGCAATATCAAAGAGTTCTAGATACCCGTTCGAACACTATTTAAGAGCCGTAAAATCTGACTAATTTTTTTTATGCAGTTTGCAGCGTAATTCTATGCCATTGTCTTTAAGGAAGCAGATAACATGTGCGCTTTTGCTTGCTATTATCTTAATTGGCCATGGTCCTGTGTTGGCTCAAGATGCAAGGCTGACCAATATCACTGTTTCCAATACCCGTGACGATTTGCTGTTGTACCTGAATTTGGAAGGGGCCTTCAGTGAGAAATTAAAAAAGGCTATCCTCAGCGGTGTGCCGGCAACATTTTTTTTTCTGGCCAAACTCAATAGTGTTCGAGACATATGGGTCGATCGCGGGATCGCCGATATAACCGTTACCCACACCATTAAATACGATAACCTGAAAAAAGAGTTCATTGTCAGGCGGACCTGGAAAAATAATGAGCCTGAAATAACAAAATCATTTAGCGAAGCTCAGAAATGGATGACTGAAGTAAACAGCTTAAAAATCATTCCGTTGGGTCGGCTGGAAAAAGGCCAGCAATATCAGCTAAGAACGAAAGCCGAGGTGAGCAAGCAAACCCTTCCTTTTTATCTGCACTATGTTTTATTTTTTGTCTCACTATGGGATATCGAAACCGACTGGTACACCATTGATTTCATCTACTAGATAGCCCGCCCTGAAAATTAAGATATCCGGTGCAGATAACCTGTTTTTGGCCATTGACATCTGATAAAAGTATTTTGATGTAACACCAGGTGGATGGATCGAATAAAAACTGATAGAGTAACGCGATACCAGAAATCTCACAATCCGAAATTGCACCTCAAGAATGATGTTCAGCAAAATTATTAAAAGAAATAAAAAGCCCCATAAAGATGCCGACAGCCGGCGCCGGCGCCGCGAAGGCATAATCATTCTCGTCATCTTGTTCGTGGTGGCGCTGCTGACCTTCATCGAAACCCGGACCATCCGGTTTGGGGCCGATATACCTGTCTCTAATACCATCCTGATGTTTATCCTGATCAACATCAACCTGTTGCTGCTGATCCTGTTGATATTTCTGGTTTTCAGAAACCTGGTGAAATTGCTTTATGACCGCCGGCGCAAGGTAATGGGTGCCAAACTTCGAACCCGTCTAGTGGTGGCCTTCATTGTTTTGACGATCATTCCAACGGTTGTGCTTTTCTTCTTTTCTATCAATTTTATCACGACCAGCCTAGAATTCTGGTTTAACGTGCCGATCGAACAGGCCCTGGAGAACTCTCTGCGGATCGGCAGCAGATTATATGACCGGGTGGCTGACAACAATCAATTTTTCCTGGAAAGAATATCCTATCAGATACAAACCAAGAAACTGCTGCAGCCGGATAAAGAAAAAGCGTTGGCCAAATATATTCAGATTGTGCAGCGGGAATTCAATATCGACGTCGTGGAAGTTTATGGTGCCAACACCCAACGAATCACGGTTTCTTTGATTTCGGAACTGGACAAAAGTTATTTTGGTCTGGTTTCGGCTGAAAATTTACGTAAAGATTTGCCCGGCGACGGGGTCTGGACCATCACCCAGGAGATTCCGGCCGGTGAACTGGTCAAAACCATCGGCACCATACCATACGGGGTAAAGGTTGCTGAAGCAACCGGGTACGTGGTGTTGACAATTCTCATACCGCCGGAGTTGTATGAAAACCTGGAATCCATATCTCGCGGTTTTGAAGAATATCAGCAGATTAAGCTGTATAAAAAACCCATTCAGTTAACCTATTACATCTCACTATCCATCGTCGCCTTGCTGGTCTTGTTTTGTGCAATCTGGTTCGGCTTCTACCTGGCCAAAACCATCAGCATTCCCATCAAAGAACTGGCTGAAGGCACCCGCCGGGTTGCCGAGGGGGATCTGGGCTTTACCATCGGTTCCGTGGCTGATGATGAAATCGGCAGTCTGGTCAACTCCTTTAATCAAATGACCAAAGATCTCAGAACCGGCCGGGAGCAGCTGGAGCTGTCGGCCCGCATGCTCAAAGAACGAAATATCGAAATTGAAGAAAAACGCCATTACATAGAATTTGTATTAAAAAGCGTGTCGGCCGGGGTGGTGACCTTAGACGCCAACGGAATGGTATCCACCATCAATAAATCGGCTGAAAAGATGCTGGATGTCCATGCGGAGGAAGTGCTCTACAAAAGCTTCAATACGTTGTTAAAAGTCCAGAATCAGGATCTGGCTGATGAAATCATGACCAATCTGTCATTTGCCAGGAACACGACCATCGAGGTTCCGCTAAAACTGATCGTCCAGGGTAGACCGCGCAGTTTTCTCGTAACGGTCAGTGTCTTGAGGGATGACGCCGGCCAGCATATGGGAATTGCGATGGTTTTTGACGATCTGACTGAAATGGAAAAAGGCCAGCGCATGGCTGCCTGGCGGGAAGTTGCACGCCGGATCGCGCATGAGGTCAAAAACCCGCTCACGCCGATAACGCTGTCGGCCCAGCGCCTGAAACGAAAATACTCAAAAAGCCTAAACGAGCCCGTATTCGACGAGTGCACCCAGACTATCATTGATCATGTGGATTTAATCCGCAACCTGGTGAATGAATTTTCGTCATTTGCCCGGTTTCCAAGTGCCAATCCCAAGCCCTGTGCGATTCTGCCCATTGTTGATGAAACCATCGCGCTATACCGGGAAGGGCATCCGAATATAAATTTTGAAGCTCACAATACCGGTGATATTCCGCCCCTTAACCTGGATCGTCAGCAAATTAAACAAGCTTTCATAAACTTGATTGACAATGCGATCAGCGCTATCAAAAAAGAGGGGGTCATTTCTTTTGCCATCACCTATGATTCAATTTTAAAGCGCACACGGATAGAAGTAGCCGATAATGGTTCCGGGATTAACAACCAGGATAAAACGCGTTTGTTTGAACCTAATTTCTCAACAAAAAAAACCGGCATGGGCCTCGGATTGACGATCGTCAGTACGATTATTGCCGATCACCACGGCTTTATCAGTGTTCAGGATAATGTACCCAGGGGTGCAAAATTTGTCATTGAACTGCCGGCTTAATGCGGCCGGGGCAGAGCGCAGAGCGCACGGCGCAAAGGGCCTGGCGCAGAGGGCAAAACGCGAAGGGCAAAGGGCATGGCGCATATCCGTCAGGCTAAGATATTGTGAACCCATCATCGCGCACTGGAGTGATACCATCATGTGCCGTGAAACTGGGTAAATCACAAATAACAAACCTCAAATTTCAAATAAATTCCAATGACTCAAATTCAAAATATCAAACAAACCTTACATCCATGAAGTGCAGAATTATCAACACCTCAAGTTTTAAGATCTTTGATTTGCCACTCGAAAGCAGATTCTACAACAAAATCGTTGTTGCCCTCGGAAGGTGATGGCATGTTTTGGTCATTGGATATTGGGATTTTAGATTTATTTGAAATTTGATGCTTGTAGTTTGGAAGTTGCGCTAGTTGTAGATTATCCTGCTAGGTTGCACTTTTTATGGATAATGTATAAGCATTTCGTTTCAACTTAGCTGACGGCGATGGGCCTGGAGCATTGGAGCAGGTAATGTAGCGCGCCACCGTCGACGCCATGCGCCATGCTCTATGCGCTATGCCCTTTACGCCATACATGCTCATCAGAGGGCATTATAGTACCTCGATTTAGTTATAAACCAACAAGGAGCAACTACATATGTTCCCTTCTCTTTTGATTGTTGACGATGAACCATCTATTTTGCAGAGCCTGAGCGGACTTCTTTCAGATGAAGGATTTGCAGTCGCAACGGCAGTAAATGGTTACGAGGCCCTGAAGATTATTGAAACCGAATCTCCTGATCTTGTTTTGCTGGATATATGGATGCCTGGTATAGACGGGATCGAGACCCTGCAAGAGATTAAAAAGCAAAACCCCAACATTCAGGTAATCATCATAACCGGCCATGGAACCATAGAAACCGCCGTTAAAGCGACAAAACTCGGTGCCTATGATCTCATAGAAAAACCGCTTTCAATCGACAAAATAATCGTGGCCATTAACAATGCCCTGAATTTCAGGCGCCTTGAAGAAGAAAATAAATATCTGCGCAAGAAAACCATAGAGAAAAACTCCATCAACGGGGACAGTTCCAAGACGATGGAGTTGAAAATGAATATTGCCAAGGCGGCTCCGACCGATACCTGGATTTTGATCAATGGTGAAAACGGCACCGGCAAAGAGCTCGTTGCCCGGATGATCCATCATTTAAGCCCGCGGGCCGAACATCCGTTAATCGATGTCAGCTGTGCGGCAATTCCCGAAGACCTGATTGAAAGCGAACTTTTCGGTCACGAAAAAGGGACTTTGCCAGGTGCGGTCACTAAAAAGATTGGCAAATTCGAACTGGCCAACCGGGGAACGATCTTCCTCGATGAAATCGGGGATATGAGCCTGAAGACTCAGGCTAAAATTTTGCGGGTGCTCCAGGAACAAAAAATCCAGCGTGTCGGCGGCAGCCGGACGATCAGCGTGGATGTCAGGGTCATAGCCGCCAGCAATAAAAACCTTGAAGAGGAGATTGAAGAAGGCAATTTTAGAGAGGATCTTTTCTATCGTTTGAATGTCCTGCCCATCGAGGTGCCACCGCTTAGACAGCGGATTGAAGATATACCTGTGCTGGTGGAGACCTTTTTAAAAGAATTTGCGATCCAAAATCGCAGCAAAAGAAAAAAAATAACCGCCGATGCCCTCGACATCTTATGCAAATATTCCTGGCCGGGAAATGTCAGGGAATTGAAAAACCTGGTAGAGCGCCTGGCAATAATGGTGGAGGATGAGGCCATAGCCGGCAAAGATATACCGAAAGCTTATAACCAGCATGCTAATTTAATTTCGGACTTTTCAGATCTGAAGTTTATGGATTTCGGCAACCTGAAAGAGGCCAAGTTGGCATTTGAAAAAGAATATATCAACCGAAAGCTCATTCAGCACCAAAATAATATTACCAAGACGGCTGAATCCATCGGTGTCGGACGCAGTTTTTTACATAAAAAGATTAAGAGCTTCAAGGATTAATTGCTCCGATTTTCGGAACTTATCAAGCGGTCAGCTTAATCTATTAGCTTCAGGCATTCGTATCGATGAACATCTATTTTTGCGGTATGATCGGCTCCGGCAAGACCACCATCGGCCGGCGCCTGGCACATAGCCTGGCACTGGACTTCTATGACCTCGATCAGGAAATGGACCGAATTCTGGGATACTCCTTCCATAGACTGGTCGAAGAAGAAGGCTGGGTGGCCTTCCGGGAGTTGGAGTACTCGATTTGCAAGCGATTTGCCGAAATCGACAACGCGATCATCTGCCTGGGGGGCGGAACCGTGCGTTATGAATGGAACATGGATGCCATCAAGGGAAGTGGGATGGTCATTCTGATGACAGCCGCCCTGGAAGAATTAATCCGGCGCGTCAAACTGGCGGACCGGCCCCGGGTCAATGTCGGCACGACCGTCGAAGAAGACATCCGGCTGATATGGCAAAAATCCAGGGAAAAATACTACGCGGCCGCAGATCTCGTTTACGCCACAGATCAAAAAAACATTGATGAGGAGGTGCAGGAACTGCAAGGGATCGTTTTAAAGTATTTCAACCGCTAATTGAAAAACTCGGCATCAGATTCCTGATACATTTTTAGGAATTTTAGGTTTTAGATTGCGGATTTTGGATTTAGGGTATTCTGCCTGTCGCGAGCTTTTGTGTCGACCGGTATATTTTTTAATGACGATAGAGCGCGATACTGCCAATCCAAAAATGCAAATTCCAAAATCTAAAATTAATCCCAGCTCTACAGCCAACTATGCCAAGAAAAGCATAAAAAATATGCGCAGCATAAACTAATTAATCCGCCCGAGACGGAGAAATTATGGCCCACCCACCGCTAAGAACTTTTAAGCCGGCCTGGTTTATCACCTCAAAGTAAATGCGATCATTATTGGAATCCCCTGAAGCGCCGTAAACTTGCAAGGTTATATCATTGCCGGGCATCACCATCCCGCTGAAACAGCAATATATTTCCATTAGCCGCCAGGGCCGGCTGTCGGCCTCGTGCCCGATTATTTCCCGTACTGCCAGCGCAAGGGTTGCCGTACCCTGAAGGATGATTTGCGGCAGACCGACCTGACGGGCGAATTTTTGCGAGAAATTTGCTATTGAAATTGCGGTTTTCGCTTTTGTGAAAAAGCGGCCAAACCTTCCTGGCCGTCAGGATGATCGGCGCAGGCCTTGAGGGCCGCTCTTTCATTTTCAATTTGAGTTTCAAAGGAAGTATCAAACGAATCCGTGATCAACTTTTTCGACCAGGCAAAAGAGTTTATCGACCTCCGGGCGATTTTCCCGGCCAGGCTGCAGGCTTCTTCCAGGGCCAGCTGATCTTCTACCACCTTTGTCGCCAGACCCCATTCCAGGGCCCGGTCGGCAGAAATCGGTTTATCAAAGGCCACGATTTCCAGGGCACGCGCGTAACCCACCAGCCGGGGTAAAGTAAACGAACCGCCGCCGTCGAGGCACAAACCGCTGGAGGTATAGGCCTGCCGCAAAACAGCGGATTTTTCCAGGACCCGAAAATCGCAGGCCAGCGCCAAGGAAAATCCGCCGCCCGCCGCCACCCCGTTGATGGCGGCGATAACCGGTTTCGGCATTCTTCGAATTTCCAGCACGGCCAGATGAAACTGGCCCGCCAGGGTGTGGAAGGCGCCGGCCGGCCGATCTGAATATTCAAGGGCCCATTTTAGATCACCCCCGGCACAAAAGGCTTTGCCGTTGCCGGTGATGACAACAGCCCGGACGCTCCTGTCGGAAGCCAGGGCCGTCAAGTCCTTGGCCAGTTGAGATATCATCTCGTAGTTAAATGCATTGTAGGCCTGGGGCCGGTTTAAGGCCACTTGAGCGACAGCATCCTGCTGCCTGAGTTCGATTAGCTCACTCATGGATCGTTCCTCACTCGATACTCGTTTTTTCAGAGCTTATTTTAGGATTAAACCGGCCGCTGATAAAGCCGGTGACTGAGCTGAACCCTGAACCCGTCCAACCAACCTAGACTTATAAATCTTCCATTTCCAAACTAGTTGTAATATCCACACATCCTTGAATCGTGCGGGCCACCGGGCATTTATCGGTATGAAAACCGAGTACTCTCTCGGCGGTTTCCTGATGCTCCGGTTTCAATTTCAAGTGGTAGGTGACATGGATCCGTTTGACCACCAGTACTTTGCCGTCGGCTTCGATTTCACCCCGGGTTTCTGAGGTCAGGAAATCTTCTCCGGCAGGAATTTTACGCGCTTCCAGCGCGCCTCCAAATGTGCCGGTCAGTCAGCCCGCAGCCGCGGAAACCAAATAATCGAGGGTGGTTGCATGGGGTTCATGCACATCGGGATCCACGCCATAATATTTGGCCACCTCGGAGTGTACACCAAATTTAACCGGATCCTCCACCTGCGGCAAATAGGCCCGGCGCAACGGACCTTTGACTCGTTCAATTTTAACCTGCGATGTATAAACAACTTGATCGCTCATGTTTCCTCCTATCGTTTCGATTGTTGAAGTCTTTTAGGCAAAACTCGGATAGAAAATACGATAATCATGAAAATCCGATTGATCAAAATTTTTCTCCCGAAATCCGTAATCTCTCAACAGTGCGCTTCCAGGCAGACAACCCCTGTCAGGCCGACGACGGCATCGTGCACCACACCGGCCTTAAGATCCAGTCTGTCGCCGGCTTGCAGATCGACTGAATGTCCTTCCTCAGGCAGACCAAAGGTAATCGAGCCACTGACGACATAAACAACTTTATGGTAAGGATGGTCATGGGCGCTGTAGACATCACCGGGTCCGTTAGACCAAGTGTAAGGATCCAATCCCTGTTCAGCCATTATCCGCAGCAGCATGGCCTTATCGGGCTGTTTATCTTCAGGCCATTTGCGATGCTTCGCGTTGATCGGACTCATTATGGACCCCTAATTGGACTAAAACAGCTTACTGCCGACCCTGGCCGGGACAGCCGGGGAAACAAAGGTCGCCTCGCCGCTTTGTGCCTTGGGAAATTGAACCCCAAGCACCAGAACTTCGGATACGACATCCCCCATTTTGTGAGTGCCTAAATTTAATACGCCCAGGACCAGTCTATTTTTTACATCTTCAATCGAGTGTTGCGTGTAACGGCCGTAGCTGACCCGTTTACCATACTTTCCGAAATCAATTTCCATTTTATAGGTCGGTTTACGGGTTTGCGTCACCAACTCAACGTCGACAACTCTTCCGACCCTGATATCCAGCATGTCGAAAGTGTCCTTCATGGCAACGAGGGGTTTTGTCTTATTTGGCACGAATAAATTCCTTATCATTAAAGGGTAGGGCGCGATCGTATCATTTTCGAATCCGGCGAATTTCAAAGACTACCGGATTGAAAGCATCCGGGCAGGCATGGGTGGAAACGTCTTTGTTGTCTTTCAGCCACGGAAATTGGGCACCGTACCGCATAGCGAATACTTTGGGCATCAAGCTGTAAAGCGCACTGATGCAAATTCTACCCTGGATGGTCTGGCCGTCGAAAACGACAACATCATCAACTTGATGCCCGAAATGACAGGTTCCTTGCTGGCTGACAACCTTAACTTCAATCCGATACCCCCCATCGTCATAACAGCCGGGTGTTTCAGAACTCATATTGCTGCCTCCAATATTTATGCGGTTGGAACGTCAAAATGCCTGATGCTTGTACGTCGGCGGTTCAACAAGAATGCTGCTAGTCCCACAGCATATAGCAAAGTATAATGAAGATAGAAAGTCTTTTGATCATCGACGGCCGGAACATCCGCCATTTGATCTTACCTTTTACTTGAATTCATCCGAGCTGATTACCTGGGCATAAGCCGACTCCAGGGCCGCCATAAAGGCGCCGTGGACCGCTGTCGCGGCAATTTTTTGGCCGGCAAATTCCAGATCACGGGTGGCACAGGCATCCTGCACAACCGTGCAGTCAAAGCAGTGGTCAAAAGCCGCGCGGGTTGTGGCATCGATACACATGTGGCTCATGGCGCCGCAGATGACCAATTTTTTCACATCGTGTCTTTCAATTTCCTGCAGGAGCGATGTCTCCCGGAAGCTGTTGGGATAATGTTTTTGGATGACAAGTTCACCGTCCCGGGGGGCAACACTTTGATGAATCTCGGCCCCCTCGGTTTCTGGCAGGAAAAAGGTAGCACCTTTCTGAGCGGCGATGTGCTGGATATGAAATGTCGGCCATTGGTTCCGGCGAAAACTTGATAATAATTCACCCGCTTTCAAACCGGCTCGTTCCATTCCCGTCAGTTCCATCCGACCACCCGGGAAGTAATCGTTTTGGATGTCTACAAGAATTAAACCTGTATTCATATGTTGCTCCTTTGCGTGAGAGGGTTTAATGTTCAACACCGCCTAGATTAAGTCCGACAACGCCTATTATTATCAATAATATGCTCATTGCCTTGACCGGGGACAAAGGTTCTTTGAAATAAAATATGCCGATGCCGGCGATCAGAGCGGTGCCGATCCCGGCCCAGACCGCATAGGCGACACTGACATCTATTTTCATTTCCGGCTTCTCCGGCTTACTTCATGGTTGCCGCTTTCGCGAAGTTGCCCAGGGCTTTAGCGACCTTTTTTACTACCTCATCACATCCCGCAATTTGATGGCGTTCGACCAGGTAGTTCGGATCGTTATAGGACAGCCATACCTGGCCCTGAGCATCCTGCCAGATCAATGCCTTCTGGGGGAGATCAATCGCAACGCTCTGGGCGCACTGCATCAGCGGTGTTCCGACCTTTGGATTGCCGAAGATGACTAGTTCGGTGGGACGCAATTCTTGGCCGGTTTTTTGGGCGCCTTGGGCGTGGTTAATGCGGATAAATACATTCATCCCCTTTTGTATCAGCATATCTTCAAGTCGATCGGCGGTAGTCTTGACATCGTGGGCGCTTTTTACGGAGATCAATCCACTATCCGCGTACGCCAAATTCGTCAGCAGCAAAATGATTACAGCTACAGAAGATATTGTTTTCATGATTAATCCCTTCTATCGATAACTATTTGGGCCGGCTGATGTCATCCGGCAAACAAGCAATACTCCAAGATCGAGACTTTTCAATAACTTCTTGCGATCTCAAAATTGTCTTTTTATTAGTTATAGGTCCGAATATTTAATTGTTCTCCGACCTCTTTTCCATGTTCAGCTGGTACACCTCCATCAATTGATCGACCAGATGGCCGAAGTGCTTGATGGCCAGTTCGACCGGTTCGGCCGAATTCATGTCGACGCCGGCGTCCAGCAACTCATCCAGGGGGAATTTGCTGCCGCCCAGCTTTAGAAAATCCAGGTACGCCTGCCGGGCCGAACTGCCTCCGCTAACGACCCGGTCGGCCAGGGCGATCGCCGCCGAGACCCCCGTGGCATATTTGTAGACATAAAAGGCAGAGTAAAAGTGCGGAATCCTCAGGCATTCGAGGGACAGTTCCGAATCAAGAACCAGGGAGCTGCCAAAGTACTTTTCAAGCAAATTGCGGTACTGCTCACAAATTACATCCAGGGTCAGCGGCTGATTTGACTCAACGATATTGTGGGTAATTTTCTCGAATTCGGCAAACATGGTCTGGCGATACAGGGTGGCGCGGATGTTGTCAATTTCCCGATTCAAAATGTAGGCTCTCATTTTCGGGTTGTCCAGATACAATTCCAGCAGATAACGGCTTAACAGATCTTCATTGAACGTCGAGGCCACCTCGGCGACAAATATCGTGTAGTCATGGGTCGCATAGGGTTGGTATTTTTTCGAATAGTAGGAGTGCATGGAATGGCCGGCTTCGTGCATCAGGGTGTAAAGGCTGTTGATATTATTTTCCTCGTAGTTCAGCAGGATATAAGGCGGCGAGTCATAGCAGCCGGAAGAGTATGCTCCGCTTCGTTTGCCCCGGTTCTCATAGCGGTCGACCCAACCGCCCAGCAACCCCTGTTTGAGGATTTTGCCGTAGTCTGCGCCGAGAGGTGCGACAGCTTCGATGCAGACTTCAACCGCCTCTTCGTAGGGCATCATAAACTCGACGTCTTCAATCATCGGGACGTAGGTGTCATAAAAGTGCAGCTCATCCAGCCCAAGCACCTTTTGCCTGAAATTTAGGTATTTGAACAACGGCTCGAGGTTGCTCTTGACCGTTTGCATCAGGTTGTCATAGACGGTTTCCGGGACATTGTCGCTGAAAAGGGCGGCAACCCGGCAGTTGGTAAAGTTCCTGGCCCGGGTGAAGAATAGATCTTTTTTTATTGAGTTCACCAGGATGGCCGCCAGGGTGTGCCGGTGGTTTTGATAGGCTTGATAATACTGGAAAAAAGCCTTGCGGCGTACGTCCCGGTGGGGATTGATCAAAAAGGTCGAAAAGTTCCCGTGGCTTAATTCGACTTCTTTGCCGTTTTCATCGGTAACACTGCCGAAATCCAAATCCACATTGTCCAGTTGCCCGAAAACTTGAGAAGGTCCGCTGGCCATCTCTTTGGTCATGGCCAGAAGATGCTCTTCGGATTCACTGCGGGTGTAGGGTTTGTAGCGCAGTATTTTTTCAAGATAAAATTTGAATTCGTTCAGCGATTCATCTGCTAGAAAGCGGTTGATGACGTCATCGTCGATGGCCTGTATCTCCGGTGTCATGAAGCTTGCCGCTTCGGAGGCTCTGGTAAATAAATTAAGCGCCAGTTGGTGAAACCCCTGGTAGTGCTGTTCGGACTTGTCCTCATCACTTTTCAGGTGGGCATAGGTGTAGACCCTTTCGAGTTTGCGCATGAGCTCCAGATGAAATTCAAGGGCCTCTTTGAAAAACCCGACGGAGTTTTTCAGATGTCCCTTGTACTTTTCGTAGGACGCCAGCTGCGCATCAATTTCGGCAACCCTCTGCTCCCAGGATTCATCCGTTTCAAACAGCGGGGTGAGGTCCCACTGGTGTTCTTCGGCAATTTCACTTCTATTCGGTATCGTCTTACCTGGCATGATGGTTTTTCCTAAACAACCGTTAGTAATTATTTCTAATTTGTCACATTATAATAGAAAATCTATTTTTCGAATTTCAGAAGGTTTTAGTTTATATTGAAAAAATGAGCTAAAATTTTAAATGAACTTAAATGAGCTGTACTTGTGGTATTCTGTCATTTTATCGAATAAAACCGAGCGTAGCGTTTCCTTAATTTTAGTCATTTTAGGCAATTTAGATCACTTTAGGCATTCGTTTACTTACCCGCCCTTCTTGGCCTTCCGGGCATAACCGGCAGCCCCGATGCCGGCAACACAGCCCTCGCCGACGGCCTTGGCCATCTGCCAGGGGGGACCGCAAATATCGCCGGCGGCGAATACGCCGGCAACATTGGTTTCCATCTTCTTGTTGGTCTGAATATATTTCATCTGGTCATCGAGCTGCACTCCGAGATGGGTGGCCAGTTCCATGACGCCTTTGGCGCCCAGTTCAATGAAAACCCCATTGACTGCTATGGTTGAGTCGTCTTTCAAAACGATTGATTCCACGCTGTCGCGGCCGACAATTTCTTTCACCTGCCGGTCTTCATGAAAGATGACCGCACTGTCATTCAACTGCTCTTCAAGGGCGGCGGTGACCTCCAGCTTGTCACTGATGAGGTGTACGGCGGCGGCGTAGTCCAGCATGGTCAGGGCTCCGGAAACCGCCGCACTGGCACTTCCCACCACGGCCACATCCTCGCCTTTGTAGAAATTGGCATCGCATTCGACACAGTAGCTGACACCGCGCCCCAGTAGCTCTTTTTCTCCGGGCACTCCGAGTTTGTTGCGAGTGGTGCCGGTGGCAATGATCAGGGACCGGGTTTGCAACTCCTGTCCGCTCTCGGTTATAATTTGAAATGCCGGTCCGGCGGGCGATACCCGCAGCACATCTTCTTCCAGCACCTGGCTACCGAAGTTGACGGCTTGCTGGCGGCCGACCTGGAGCATGTCTTCGCCTTTCACATTGAACAGGCAGCAGAAATTTTCGACGTGCGCGTGGAAAAGGCTGCTCTTGGTCTCCTTGCCCAGCAGCAGCACCGACACTTTTTTGCGGGCCGCGTGGATGGCGGCCTGCAGACCGGCCGGCCCGGAACCTAAAATCACGACATCATAGTCTCTTTTTTCAAGCATTGTAGTCTCCCTGATAATCCGAAATGTCCGTTCGTAAAAGTAATCATCGAAGATCCAAATACAAGCGTTCGACGGCCTTCAGTATTTCAACCCCATAATGTCCGCTCACCGTCGGATCCGATCCGCAACAATCGTCGATTGACATGCGGATTGGAGTTCTTTATAACCGTTGAACCCTGCCTGCCCTCCAAAGCCTGGAAGGCGGAGGAGGGAATCTTTGAACCGTGAACATTGAACCCAGAGCCTTCGAACCGGCAGGCGCTTAGCGAGGTCATATCGACAATTTTTTGTCGATGTTACCACGCGCATCTATATTCGAAGGTGTCAGGTGTCAGTGTTCAGGTGTCAGGATCATTCACCTCGGTTTCCTGACACCTGAAACCCGACACCTGAAACCTATAAACTTCACAATTGCTGCCCCGCTGAGGCCACATTTTCCAAGCGTGGTTTCGGAATAAACCAAGACCCGTGCAATAGATGGAGGAACACATGCAACCCATCACTCCGATAAATTACAAAATCCGGCTGGAACCGGATCTGGCAAATTTCAGCTTCAGCGGCCAGTGCGAGTTCCGCTTTCAGGCCGCCGAACCGGTCGCCGAGGTTTCTTTGGATATAATGGAAATCGCGGTTTGGAACTGCCGGGTACGGCAGACCGATCAGTGGGTCGACTGCGCATTTAAGATCGATCCGGCAAATGAAGAAATCCTTGTCTATCTGCCCGACCTCCTGTCTGGAAATATAGATCTGGCCATCGACTACCAGGGATCAATCAACAATAAAATGGCCGGGTTTTACCGCAGCCAATATACCTATCAGGAGCAAAGCCGGTATATCGCCGTCACCCAGTTCGAAGAAAGTGATGCCCGGCGGGCTTTTCCCTGTATCGACCATCCGGCCGGCAAGGCCACCTTTGAAATCACCATGGACATCGACCCAAACCTGGTGGCAATTTCCAACCAGGCCGTCCAAAATGAAGATATGCTCGCGAATGGAAAAAGGCGGGTCTGCTTCGAGCGAACCCCGAAGATGTCGACCTACCTGGTGTTTTTCGGTGTCGGTGAATTTGAAATTACCACGGATGATGTAGACAACCGGGTCCGGACGGTCACGCTGCCGGGGATGAAACAGTTTGCAGAGTTCGGCATGGATTTCGGTCGCAAATCGCTGGCATACAGTGAATCCTATTATGCCATTGACTACCCGCTTCCCAAGATGGACCTGATCGCCATCCCGGATTTTGCCTTCGGCGCTATGGAAAACTGGGGCGCTATCACCTTTCGCGAAAATCTGCTGCTTCATTATCCGGGAACGACTTCGAAGTCCGGCGAGGAGAGAATCTGTGAAGTTATCGCCCACGAAATTGCCCACCAGTGGTTCGGCAACCTGGTCACCCCTTCGGATTGGAGATACTTGTGGCTAAACGAAAGTTTTGCCACTTATTTCGGGTTCGGGGTGGTGGATCACTATTATCCGCAGTGGGAGACCTGGCAGCAGTTTCTCTACAGCCAGACCGGCACGGCCATGGTGCGCGACGCCCTGCATGAAACCTTTGCCATTGAGATTCCGGGCGGCGAGCACGTTGTTATCAATGCCAGCACGGCCCCGATCATTTATAATAAGGGCGGCAGTATCTTAATGCAGATCAAAGGCTATATCGGCGAGGAAAATTTTCAAAAAGGACTGCAGCACTTTCTGAAGACTTATGAATACGGCTGCGCCGCCAGTCATCACCTGTGGGAAGCCTTTGAGACCGTTTCCCGGCTGCCCATAAGCGCCATGATGAAAAGCTGGATTGAACAACCGGGTTTTCCCGTTATCACGGTTGACCGCCGGGGCAATCAACTGGCAATCAACCAGCAACGCTTCACCTACCTGCCGAACGATTCCGATCAAAAATGGCTGGTGCCGATTACCGTCAGGCTTTATTCTGACACGGGTGCGGCCAGGCAGTTATCCCTGCTCTTGGATCAAAAGGAACAGGTGATTGACATTGATGAAGATATCGTAGCTTACAAAGTCAATGACCGGCAAACAGGATTTTATCGCGTCAAGTACGATGATCAAGAAAATATTGATGAACTTGGCCGACGGGTAAGGGAAAAATCGATGCCGCCCGAAGACCGCTGGGGCCTTCAAAATGATATATACGCCCTGGTAAGATGCAATGCGGCAACCCTGGATGATTATCTGGATTTGCTCGGCTTTTATGACCGGGAAGACGCTTATTTGCCCCTGGCCGGCATGGCTGAGAATCTGTATTCGGCCTACCTGGTGCTGGAAGAAGACAGCCGGCAAAAAATCAAGGCCCTGGCCTTACCGAAGTTTGAAGAAATACTGGCGAACATCGGCTATGAACCGCTGCCGGATGAGAATCATCCGATCTCCATGCTGCGCGACCGAATTATCTGGGATGCGGCCTTATATGGTTCGCAGCCGGTCCTCGAGTTCGCCCGGGATCAATTTGCCGCGCTGCTCAAAGGCGATGCGATTCACCCGGACATCATGAAAAGCGTGATGCAAACCGGGGCCCTGTCCGGCGATGAGCAGGTATTTGACTGGTTCGATCAGCGGTTGCAGGTTTCTCAAATTGAACATGAACGGCTGAATATCCTGAGCGCCCTGGGCTGTTTCAAGGATGCCCGGTTGATTGAAAAAACCCAGCGATACGTATTGGACCGGGTGCCGGCCCGCAATAAATTCATGCCGGTGGTGGCCCTGTGCACCAACCCCCATGCCGTTGAACTGATGTGGGACTGGTATGTCTCCAATTTGGAGCAGATTGAAAGTTTTCACCCGATCCTATACGAACGGGTGGTGGCGTCCATTATCCCGACCGCCGGAATCCGGCGGGCCGATGAAGTGATCGCTTTTTTTGATGATTACCGGACCCGCAAAGACAAGGCCAAAGATATCATCAACCTGTCGCTGGAACGGCTGGAGATTAACTTGAGAATGCGCAAGGCCGTCTAAGCTAGACTTTTACCGTGCAGCTGAAATTGTTGGCAACAATCAGATCTTCCGAGTATACCAGCTGAAGGTTTTGCGCCGCAATCGGACCAGTGTTCTGGTTTCAGGAACTCGCACCTCAACTCCCTCTTATGAAACTGGTACCATTACGAGAGATAGATGCTGGGCAGGTGAGCGAGCCCGAAGGGTGAAGCTCGCTCGCCTGCCCAACTCTATAACTCGGGCGGTCACTGTAAATTTTTTGGGTAGCCAGAGATAT
>Ga0209786_1000387_pt1 | contig 16496 bp, 16 predicted proteins | sample WorMetilvaeELBA2_FD_187405 | JGI IMG/M metagenome (GOLD analysis project Ga0209786, IMG submission 187405) | Marine gutless worms symbiont microbial communities from Max Planck institute for Marine Microbiology, Germany - Olavius ilvae ELBA.2... ...
ATATCTCTGGCTACCCAAAAAATTTACAGTGACCGCCCGAGTTATAGAGTTGGGCAGGCGAGCGAGCTTCACCCTTCGGGCTCGCTCACCTGCCCAGCATCTATCTCTCGTAATGGTACCAGTTTCTTTTCCGATTTGACCGGCCGCTTGTTTGCCGGCGGCTTGGCTGACACCTGAAACCTTTTTCTGCGCAATCTTCAATATTCACTGGAGTCCTGGATGAACACCAACAAGGATAAACCCGATAAACAGGCTTTAGAGCGTTTCCGTTCGTTGCGGGATAAACGCCAGCACCTTATGACCCTCGCACCCAGGGACGCCATGGAGCACATCCTGCAGGATCCCCAATCCCTGCCTCTGGTGCACTCCTTTCCCGAACAGGATTTTTATTTTTTGATCCACGACATCGGTCCCGAAGACGCCGGCCCCCTGCTGTCGCTGGCATCCGACCGCCAGTGGGAGCACCTGGTGGATCTGGAAACCTGGCACAAGGATCAAATCGATTCCCGGGCAGTATCACGCTGGCTGGACTTGCTGCTCAAAGCCGATCCTTCCCGATTTTTAAAATGGTTTCTCAACGAAAAGCTGGAGTTCGTCGAATTTTTCTTGTACCAGAATATCGAGGTCAGGGTCAGAGAACACGATCAGGATCCAGCCGATCTTGGCAAAGATTTTTTTTCCCTGGACAACACCTATTTCATCCGGTTTATCGATCAGCCGGCCGGTGCAGCTGAAGATGAAATTGCCGAAGCCCAGCGCAAAAAATTTATTACCCGGCTGGCTGAAACTCTGTCCGACCTCGACCATCGGACCTACCAGGGCGTCCTGCTGGAGGCCACCCATATTGTTCCGGCCGAAACGGAAGAAGACTGTTATCGCTGGCGCAATGTGCGTCTGGCCGATAAGGGCTTTTTGCCCTTCGATGAGGCCATTGGTATCTACCAACCGCTCAGAGTCCGGGATCTTGCCGTGCAGAGTGCAAAGATTATCCCGCCGGCGGATGACCCGACATCCTTTTCCCCCGTACCGCAATATCCAAGCCGACTGCTGAAGGAAGACGATCCCTTGACCCGGGCCTTGACCGTCATCGATTCGGAGAATGTCCTGGGCCATATCCAAACCGAGTTTGCCAATCTGTGCAATCAGATCATCGTCGCCGACCACAAGACCGTCCGCGAAAGGGATCAATTGCGCGACATTGTCAAGAAGGCCTGCGGCTACGTCAGCATCGGCCTGCAGCGGCTGTCTGAAAAGGGAATACAACTTGATGCCCGTCTGGCTGCATCCTTGATTACCCGACACCCGCTGACGCAAATTTTCAGAGTGGGATTCGGTGAAGCGCTGGAACTGAAATGGCGGGCCGAGAAATGGCTCGATCAGTGCTGGTATGCCCGCCATGGGCTGCGGCTGACATTCTGGGGTGAACAATGGCTGGGGATTTTGGGGGGACTTTTGATCAAAAAGCCGCTGTTTTATGACAACTATAAAACCGGTGTTCTTTACCGGGAGTTCGAATCTCTGGCAGATGTTGACTCAACCGAAAACGCTTTCAGCCAGATCAAAGCCGTCGATGATCTGCTGTCTCTGATGTCCATCGATATCGAGCGGCCGTCAGCTTACGGATTTTTAACCTATAAGAATCTGATCCTGACCCTCTGGGCCCGGCATTTCCTTAAACTATCCGCTGAATCGTTGAAAACAATCAAACCAAATGAATTCAAACCGTTTTTCGAGCAGCTTTTGCCGGAGCGGCCTGCCAACGGCCGCCTTCAAAAACGAAAAATCCCCCGGGAAATGAAGCATAATTTTCTGGACTGGCTGGCAGCCGGCACCGGGCTGAATGAATTAGAGATCACCGAACGCGTGGGTCCAACCCTGGAAGATCTATTTGAGGAAATTGAGAACGAAATGGATCGGGTGACCCGCAAAGACCTGGATCCGAGGTACGTGCAGCTGTTTTTGTTGGAAGAGGGTTAGGTTGTTAAGAATGATTTTTGTGCATATTGTGGCAAGTAATGATCTAAGGTAAATATGATGCTGCTCGCAGAAATGCCTTAAATTGCAAAATGACTAAAATGACTAAAATTGAGGTATTCTGTCCATTTTATTTTTGAGAACGCAAAGGTGGGGGGGCATGACTTCCGGGTTCCCAAATACCAGTCAGTGGTTGATAAAAAGTGACGGAGCGAAGCGACACCACAATTTTAGTCATTTTAAATTTTAGATCAATTTAGTACATTTTTCCTGCTCATCTGATTTAAGTTTTAGAAAATAAAAATATGCGAGCCTATTATGACTAACGCTCCGACGCACCGCCCCGGACGCATCGAAATCGCCAGAAACTGGCTGCCGCGCTATACCGGCATGCCCCTGGACAAATTCGGTGACTACATTCTTTTGACCAATTTCCAGCACTACTTGCACAAATTTGCCGAAATTTTCGACTGCGAGCTATACGGTGAAGACAAGCCGATGCAGGCCATTACGAACAAAGACGGACTGACGATCATCAACTTCGGCATCGGCTCGGCCAACGTGGCCACCATCATGGATTTGCTCATCGCCTGCCGGCCCAAGGGGGTTCTCTTTTTGGGAAAGTGCGGTGGTCTGAAAAAATCCACCGAGATCGGCAATTTTATTCTGCCGATTGCGGCCATCCGGGGTGAGGGCACCAGCGATGATTATCTGCCGCCGGAAGTCCCGGCCCTGCCTTCTTTTAAACTGCACAAATTCGTTTCGCAAAAGATTATGGACCACGGGTATGAATACCGCACCGGTGTGGTCTACACCACCAACCGGCGTTTGTGGGAACACGATACCCAATTTCTCGACCGGCTGCAGCAGATGACCTGCATTGCCATCGATATGGAGACCGCGACCATTTTCGTCGTCGGGCATTACAACGAGATTGCGCGCGGCGCCCTGCTGCTCGTCTCAGACACGCCGATCACGCCCGAGGGGGTCAAAACAGAAGAATCGGATCAGCGGGTGACTAAAAACTGGACCGAAATACATCTGCAGATCGGCATCGAGGCCATGAACGAAATCGGCAGCAAGGGGGAACGGATCAAGCATTTCAGGTATTGAATTAATTCCACTCCGCCTAAGATTTTCATCGATACAAATATCCTGGTTTATAGCCTGGATAATTTTGAGTCAGAAAAACAAGAAAAATGTCGCGAACTCCTTACTTTTGAATAAATAGCCGTTGACGCAATTTTTGCAGGTGTTTCTGATTGGCGGTATCAGCGAACCTGGTATCTTCCCAGGAATGGTAGCAGACAAAAAGTCGCGATCTCATTTCAAGTTCATCGCCCTCAAATCCCAGTTCAGCGAAAATTGAACGCAGAAAACCAAGACGGATGTCCACGGTCTATTTCAATGCCTTGCGTGCCTGGGTATCAATCCTGGCCCAGGCATTGATGGCCAGATCGTATTTGCTGAGATTGTTGTCTCTGATCATATCCATTACGGCAAGAAGGCCCTTTTGCGGATCAAGTTTCTTAATTTCAGGATTATCGGTGACAATCCCCGTATATTCATGTATCCAATACTCAAGAAGGTGCTCCAACAGGTCTTGCCGGTTCTTAAAGTGCCAGTAAAATCCGCTTCTTGACGTACCCAACATCTTGGCCAGCCTTTCTATTTTCACGCCTTCAACACCGCTCGATTCAAGTGTTTCCAGCGCCTTGCTAAGCCACTGCGCTTTACTCACACGGTAATTTTTATTTAATTTAGCATTTCCCATTTTATCAACCGGATTATTTACTGGACATTTCTGTACAGAAAATCTATTTTTTTCTGCAACATCCTGCTCATATCTCAAATGCACTCAAATTCCAAAATCATTAGATAGTCTTTTTCAACTAACTCCCAATTATGCTCATTGAACCGGGAAAGGAGGACCAAATAAAACGAAAATTAACCATTTTGGCTATTGGCTTTGTTGCCGTATCTGCATTGACGGCGGTTTATCTAGCAGGGTGGTTTTTGGGACAGGCCGGCCCGAAGACCATCTTTTTAAAAGAGGCGCAGGCGGCCGGGGGCGTGGTGAAGGGACCGAACCTGGAAGCACCGGACCGCTATGTCTATTACCCCGGTACAGAAAAGCTGGCAAAAGATGAGGTCCGCGTTATTGCTTGCGGCACCGGTATGCCTGACCAGCGCCGCAGCCAGGCCTCGGCCTGTTTCCTGTTTGAGTTCGGAAACGGCGAAAAGTTGATTTTCGACCTTGGTACGGGCGCGATGCGCAATATTTCGTCGTTGATGATCCCGTATCAGTACCTGACCAAAGTCTTCCTGAGCCACCTGCACACCGACCACTGGGGCGGGCTATCGTCCCTGTGGGCGGGTGGCTGGACAGCCGGTAGGCCGGTGCCGCTCGAGGTCTGGGGACCCAGCGGCCAAACGCCGGAGATGGGCACGAAATATGCCGTGGAGCATTTTCTCAAGGCCAATAACTGGGATTACCAGACGCGAGCCTTCAAGATTACGCCGGTTCCGGGCCAGATCAAGGTCCACGAGTTTGACTATCGGGGAGAAAACGCGGTCGTCTATCAGAATAACGGCATTACGGTACGCTCCTGGCCGGCAATTCACGCGGGTGACGGACCGGTGAGTTTTGCTATCGAATATGCGGGTCTGAAAATGATCTTCAGCGGCGACACGACGCCCAACAAATGGTTTGTCAAGTACGCCAAGGATGCCGATTTCGTGATTCATGAAGTCTTTCCGCCGCCGGAGATCTGGGTTGCCTGGGGCAACCAGCCGCCCCAGCTTGGCTGGCGGGCATGCTGCGAATTTCACACCTCGGGGCAGGCCTTTGGCAAGGTCATGAGCGAAATCAGGCCACGTCATGCGGTGGGATACCATTTCTTCAACGAGGAGGCCACCCGCTACGTGATCTACGACTCCATACGTGAGACCTACGACGGTCCGCTGTCCATGGCCACGGACATGATGGTGTGGAATGTCACCAAAGATAAAATTGTCGAGCGCATGGCCGTTGCGCCGGGCAAATCCTGGGCCGTGCCCGGAACCCAGAGGCAGCCGCCGCCTGAAAAGGGTCGAGAGCCCGTTATGTCTGAGTTCATCAAGTCTGGTGAATGGGGGCCGGCTTTTAACGCCCAGAACAAGGTTCTCGATGAACATTCCAAGAAATACAACCTCGAGAAGATGGATTGGCGGAAGCTGAAGCCCTGGTATAAGCCGACCAAATAGGATTGAAACGGAAAGGCCGGGCGTGATCTGGCAAAGTTGGAAAGCGAAATGGCGCAAAAAACCAAGGGCCTGGATACAGGCGCAATCTCCAAATTGAAAGTTGAGCAACAGCGGCAAAAGCTGAAGGCTGCCGAGGCTGCCCTCGTTGAGGCTCAATCAAACGAATTGAGGGCCAAGCTTGCCCGTGAGTCCGAGATTGGCGGCGTGGTTGAATTATGTTATTCCCTGAAACTGGTATACACCGATCAAATAGGTTGCAGAACAGAAAGGAGATATCAATGAAGAACATTCTTTTAAGACTGTTTATAGGTGTTGTTTGCTTATGTTTGCTGACTACAGCAGCCCCGGCAAAGCCGGATAAAGTAGACGGTAACAATGTGCCATTTGGCCGCATTCCCCAGGAAATCAAGGACAACCGCTATCCCAGGACTTATTACCCTAATACGGAGAAGCTGGCTCAAGATGAAATGCGGATTGTGGCTTTGGGCACGGGCATGCCGAACCAGTCGCCCAGCAACGTCGCGGCCTGTTTTCTGGTTGAACTCGGCAACGGCGAGTCGTTTCTGTTCGATCTGGGTACCGGCGCCACCGACCGGTTGGCCGGCCTAGAGGTCGATTACTCGACCCTGGACAAAGTATTCGTCAGCCATCTGCATACCGACCATGCCGGCGATATCGCGGGACTGTGGGTCGGGGGTTGGCTCAACGGCCGCTATACTCCGCTTCAGATTTATGGTCCCTCGGGTTCGAGCCCCGAACTGGGTACCAAGGTGCATGTGGACCACATCCGCGCCGCCTGGGCCTGGGATGTAACTTCCCGGGCCGGCACCCTGCCGAACGCCGGCGGCGAGATTGTTGCCCACGAATTTGACTATGCCAAGACCGCCGTTGTATACAACGAAAATGGGGTTAAAGTGACCAGTTTTCCGGCCATCCACATCCGGGACGGCTCGGTGAGCTTCCGGCTGGACTGGAACGGCTTAAGCTTTGTATTTGGCGGCGACAGTGTTCCTAACAAGTGGTTTGTGAAAGAGGCGAAGGGCGCCGATGTGGTCGTTCATGAATGTTTTTTCACGCCCGAGCAGTGGATGCAAATCGCCGGCTTCCCTTACAAGCAGGCCTACTGGGTGACCTCGGTGATCCACACCCCGCCGCAGGGTTTCGGCAAGCTGATGTCCATGGTGAAGCCCCGCCTGGCGGTTGCCTACCACTACTGGAATCATCGCGATATCGAGCTGGATATTTACGGCGGCGTCCGCGCAACTTACGATGGTCCGCTGGCCATGGCAGATGACCTGACCGTTATCAATCTCAAAAAAGATCATATCGAGGTCCGGGAGGTCACTTTCAATCATGAATCCTGGCCCCAAGGGACCAGCAAGGAATGGGATACGGCGCCGCGCGGCGAGCCGGCCACCGGATTGATGACGGACTGGTTGAAAAATGGTGAACTCAAAGGGTTGAATCCGGCACCGACCCAGCCGATCGAATGAACGGCAGAATATTTGTTAGTACAAGATAATGTTTTGATTATAAATATTTTTGATGCCGAACAACCGTTCACATAATGGAGAATACAATTAAAATAGGGTAAAACCTGAAAAGCTGGACATTACAGCTTGGCCTGACTTATAAAAAGGGAGGAAGCCAAATGGCGAATGTTCGGAATAGCGTCTTCTTGTTGATCAAGCATTTAAATATTTTCAAACGACAGCAATACAGCATTTGTATCGTCGTAAATGAGGTAGTGACATGAACTATAAAACATTATCCATGGTATTGGTTGTTTTTATCTTTTTTTTAACTACACCTTCCTGGAGCCAGGATCTGATTATTTACCCTGCCAAGGGACAGAGCAACGATCAGATGGAAAAGGATAAATTCGAGTGCTACACCTGGGCCAAGGGGCAGACCGGCTTCGATCCCATGCAGACGCCTACCGCCTCCTCCCCGGCGCCGTCCCAGCAAAAGAAAAGCGTGGGCGGCAGTGCGGTCACAGGCGGTATACTGGGAGGTGCCGGTGGTGCAGTTATCGGGGGCATTGCCGGAGGCAGCAGCGGCGCCCGCAAAGGGGCGGCCATCGGGGGGATCAGCGGCGGTGCCATGGGAGGAATGCGCAGTTCGCGGCAGAACCGGCAGGCCGAACAACAGCGGAAACAGTGGGAGCAGCAGCAGGCCAATCAATACATGCAACAGCGCAATGCCTACAATCGGGCCCATGCCGCCTGCCTGGAAGGTAGAGGGTATACGGTGAAGTAGAGAATCTCCTAATTGAGCGAAAAATACTCAGGCTCAATTCGGTGTTATTGGTTAGTTGTTGATCGATATTAGAAAGGGCTGAGAATTTGATTTTATTATCATTGGTGCCATATAAAAATAGATCTGATTCCTTTCAAACCAATAACCAATAATCAATAACCAATAACGAATAACTCTCAATTGGGATCGGAGGTTGTGATGAAGAAATTTATTTGGATCCTGTATGTTTTTATAGCGTTTAGCTTGGTAGCGGCTTCAGCCGCTAGGGCCGGGGATTTCGATGGCAGTAAACCTTTGTTGATATCGGTCATCCGGGTGATTGAATGCACACCCGACGGATCATGCCGGGAGGTCACGCCGGCCAGTGCTGAACTGCCCCAATTTTTGAAAATCGATTTTGCCAACCAAAGCATCCGCCCGGCGACCGGCGACGAAAAAACACCGGCGACAGCAATCGAACGCCAGGAGGTTGTCGACGGCAAGCTCATATTGCAGGGGGCCGAGGATGGTTATGAAAAGATGCGCGACGGCCTCGGGTGGACCATGGCCATATCGGGCACAAACGGCCAGGTGGTTCTGACAGCCTCCGGTGAGCAGGTGGCTTTTGTAGTTTTCGGGGCAGCGTTGCCGCTCTAGCAGATTTAACGGGCGTCTCCCGGCCGGGCTTGCGAATAGCTGATGAAAAAATTTTGGATAAGAATCTGTTCCCTGGGTATAGTTTTTGTTCTTGCCCTGGTGGTGCTGCGGCCCGCTGGAGGGGCAGATTTTCAAACCTGGTCCGACCTCACCACGATATATCGATTTGCCGACGGATGGCGCTACGACGGCGACCAGGGGCTGCGAGGCGTGCTGAGCGACAGCGACTTTAATCTGTTCTATTTTCGACCTTCGGTCCGTTATCGGGTCAAACCCTGGTTCACGGTACACGGCGGGATCAGGTTCTTTAAGACTTTTTTCGACGACGAGGATGATACTTTCGAAATAGGTCCCTGGCAGGGTCTGCGATTCGTGGGGCCCGTGATCGGAGGATACGCCATCAGCCACTACCTGCGCTTTGAAGAGCGAATGATCTGGCAGACTGAAGGCGACAGCGACTTTGATTTTACCTTGCGCACCCGCTATCAGTTAGGCACCAGGTCACCGAACTATGACGTCATATTTCAAAACGGAATTTACCTGATCGGGTCGATCGAGGCTTTTATGGATGTAGATGACCCGATTTTCGTCAATCGAATGCGATATAACATCGGGACCGGCTCCAAATTCTCCGACGCCTGGCGGGCCCAATTGCATTATCTGGTGCATCAGGACCGTCAGAGCGCCGGTGCGGCTTTCACCACCACCGAGCACATTGTGCGCCTGCGTCTTTTTTATACATTTAAATGAGATTGCAAACGGGACTGAATTCAAATTGCCGATAAGCTTTGCAGATTGACACCTGGATTTTGCATGGGTAAACCACTGACTCGTGCAAATTTCATCTAAAAATTGAAATATAAAAGGAGGACCAATCATGGAAACCATTAATGCGAAAGAAGCGCTCGAAAGACTGAAGCAGGGGAACCGGCGACTGCTAAATGGCGAGGCAAAAGGTCTGGGGCAGTTTAGTGCACAACGACGCGAAGAGTTGACGCGAAAGGCGCGAGCGGGCCAGGCACCATATGCCATTATCCTTAGCTGCGCGGATAGCCGTGTACCGGTGGAGATCTTGTTCGATGCGGGGTCTGGTGAGCTGTTTGTCGTTCGCGTGGCGGGTAATGTTGCCAATACCTCAACCATCGCCAGCATCGAGTATGCCGTTGCGCATCTCGGCGCCAAACTCGTGGTTGTCATGGCACACGAAACCTGCGGAGCGGTGGCGGCGGCGATCGCGGGCGGCGACGCCGGCAAAAACCTGAATACGCTGATTGGCTACATACAGCCCGTGGTCGGCTCGGGCGATGATGCCGTCGATGAGGTTGCCAGAAGAAATGCCAGGCAGAGTGCCGATCGTCTACTGAACGAGTCGGATATTATTCGGACGGCGGTGGAGGCCGGTGATGTCGAGATTGCGACCGCATTTTTTCATTTCGATGGTGAAGTCGAGTTCGGGTAGGTCCCCGTTCAATACCGAAAATCTGTTCTTGTGTGCCGGGTCAGAGAGAGTTTTCTCTGCCATCGGCTAATTCGGGTTCCGGTAAATGTAATCATTCAGATCCCCCTCTCGGGACCAAAGCCGGGTCCTCTGGGGCGGAATTTTTACCTTGTCTTTGCCGTTCCGTAAGGATCGATGCGCTTTTCTTCCAGCAGATCAAGGCCCTTGATCTTCCAACTGCCGTTCACCGGCGCCACCGTGATATTGGCTTCATATTGATTTTTGCGGGTATGAAGGTGGCCCCAGTGGCCCACGGTGCCCATGGCGGTCCAGCGGGCTTTGAACAAAAGGCCCAGGGGACGGTCCGGCAGCGGATTCACGGCGACATCCAGGATTTCGACCTTCTTGACCCGGGCCCGGGCGCCGCCGGCCTGGGTCACCACCATGGCTTTGCGGTTCTGCAGGTAAATTTCCGACAGCAGGTCGCCGCTGACACTTGTGGCCAAACGATTGTAGACATCTTCTTCCTGCCGGAAATCAAAGGATCGGTAGATGTTTTGGAGCAGACTGTCCAGGACTGCCACGGCCGTCTCGTCGGTCATCTTCGGCGCCAGGGCCGCCGGCTTGGCAACGCCGACCTTTAAAAAGGGATAGAGCAAAACACTGGCGGCGATGAGCAGCACTGCCAAACCCACATAGGGGCCGGCCATTCGAAGGTTTTTGCCACCTTTTTTGATTCGCAAACCCAGGGGCAGCAGAGCCAGCAGGCACAATACGCTGGCCAGCGGTATCTTTAATGTCGTGAGGGATTCGTCCACTTCAATTTCAGCCACGGTGGGCACCCGGTACGTTTTAAGAAAATTGGTCCAGGTGGATATGTTATCGTCGGGTGTAACATAGGACGGCAAGCCGCCGGCCGGATCGATGGCATTGGTCGGAACCTTCTGGACCCGTTCGGACCACAGGTCCCATTCGGTCGTTACCTGCTGCGGCAGGTCTTGGGTCAGATAAGTGATGATCACCCCGACCATGGCCGTGTTGATCGGCAGCCGCTCCGGCTGAACGACGAAGGTGGAGGCCGTGGTGGAGTACTTGACGAAGGAGACGCGGTCCAGAATCGGGCTTTGCTGTTTGCCGTCGATCAGGGTTTTGTCCCGTTTTAAAAAATACTCACCCACGCGCTTTTTCAAAGGCTCGTTTTCATCGACTTCAATGAAATCGTCACCCCGCAGCCCGAGCTCGATCCAGGCCGCCAGATCCTTGACGCGCGCCAGTATCTCATGGCGTATTTCGTATGGTTCGATATATAGAAAAGACATGACGCCGGCGCGCTGCCAGCGCTGCAGGGCTTTTTTTTCAAACTGCGAGTACCACGGGTCGGCCCAATCCAGCGCTACCGTCGACGGTTCGGATAAATACCTGAAATCGTGCAGCGGGGCGCCCTTGTGATAGGTCATGAAACCGATGGGGACTTTGCTGATGTTATTGTCCGGGTCCAGGGGCGGGACGATGGTCATTGATTCGGGCTTTTGGGCGAAAGGGTAAATCAACTCGGCGTAAAGCACCCGCTTGTCCGACGGTGGACCCGGTATGGGCTGGCCCGTGTAGGGGTTGACCTTCCAGGTAATGGGTGTCGGCCGCTCACGGCGAAAGCGCGGTTCGATCAGTTTCAGCTCGGCCTGGAGATGCTGCCCGCCGCCGGCAATGACCTGCAGATCCCGCCTGCTGAATTCCTGCAAGCGTTTTTCAAGCGGCTCCCGTCTATAGCCGGTGGCGGGGAAAAATTCTTCCGGTATGAGCCGGTCGAAGGTCACCAGGTCGTTGACATATATTTCCAGTTCGATTCTGACCTGATCGTCTTCAATATAAATTTCAGCGATATTGGGGGCATTCTGGGCGCCGGACAGATTGATCCAGTCGGCATACGCCACGGTGCCGGCAGTCCAATAGATGGTACTCAGAAAAACCAGATAGTGCAGAAGGCGATATGTTTTGAAAGAGCGCATGAACAAGTTTGGTGCTTCACCTCAACTGGTACTATGGGATATCGCTGATCCATCTCTGGAGGAGTGATCATTGATGAGTTTGTAAAAAAGTCTTTTTAGCGGCTGGGAACCCGCCCACGCCTTTACGCGTCGATTCAAGCCTAAATCAAAATGATTGGGCAAAAAACGTAGCGTGGCAGTGCGAGCAATGGCCATTTTTGGAAGATTCGCTTTTTGGCTACCAGGTGATATTCAAACCCAGAGCCGGCCCATGCATGGTGGCATCGAATGCAAACCGGTTGCCGCCGTCGCCGTCGGAATAGTCCTGATACAGCATGCGATAACCACCGAAAAAGCCGACATGCTCCCAGGGTTTAAAATCGATTAATCCTACGGCGTTCCAGGATAGATTCGAACCGATACCAAATCCACCGAAATCGGTTCTTAACCTTAAGGCCCACTTTTGGCCAAGAGGCCATTTCCAGCGCAGGCCGACATATGGGTCCACCCAGTCTTTGCGCTGGTCAAAGTCCGACAGCGGGCCGGACGGATCTACCTCGATATCCATGGAGGAGTAGCGCAACCCGCCAAACCCATCGATAACGACGTTGCCCTCAATCAGGCGGTAAAACGCGGCTAGCTCAAACAGTATTTGGGTGTATTCGATGTCGATAGATCCATCCTCCGGATTTAGGACCACATAATTCAAATCGGTAAAAAACCCCCAGTTTTGCTTGTGCACGCCCTCGAAATGAAAGGTCAAGGCCCCATTCAGGTCGTCGAAGATGTCACTGAAAGACACATCCATATCCACATCCTGGCCTTTGACCGTCGCGTCTCCGGAGATGGAAATGGCCCACAGGTACATCGGCGCCAGGGCCCACTCCCAATTTTTGGCACCGCCTTCTTCGGAAGTATCCTGGGCAAACGTTGTGGTGCCGAAAAAAGCCAAAACAATGAGTACGCTCACAGCCACTTTAAATTTCGTCATTTTGTATTCTCCTTGATATGATTTCGTCACTTATCTGAATAAAAGTTGAAAATAAACTTTGGTGAAATTCGAGGTTAAGCTATCCCGGATGTTATAAAAATGTTCCGTTTGATCAGGGTTGCGAACAAGGTGAGACATTATTGCATTGCGCTTTAAGCCTTATAGTATGGCTGCCGCTATCCTTAAAAACTTCCAAGAGCCGACTGCATTGGAGCCTTATGATAAAAGACGATTTATCGTGATTGACTTGCAGCGATGATGATTGCTATAAGATTCGGGTATTATAACCCTAATCGTTTCCTATTGTTGTTATCATCTTATTTTGAAATCGTCAATTGAGAGTCCTTAATCAGGGATAAAAATAAAATTGGGTCTATAGAAATAACAAGTGGGATAAGGATGGAGATTAAAATGAGCAAAATTACCATTTATTTTGGAATTGTCCTGGCATTTTTGCTGGCGTTTCCCCAGATTATTTATGCGGTTGACATCACCAATATGGCGGATCAGTCGACCCTTCGGTGCTGGGGCGGCATTGTTGCCACCGGGGATTCAGACCGCGCTGTGGCTGAAAAATGCGGGGAACCGCTGGACGTACAATCCCTGCAAGATGTCGGTCCGGTCTGGATATATAATATCGGCCAAAGCAAATTCATGTACTACCTTGCATTTCAAAACGGAAGATTGCAGCGAATCGTCAGCGCGCCCTGCGATTCCAACGATTATGACTGCTATGATTTGAGGTGAAGGGAAAACAGGAATGACTAATGAAGATTGAAGATTGAATAATTAAGGATGTCGCTTCGCTCCGTCATTTTTATTAAAAATATCGGCTATATTCAGCGGATGGAATGGGAACCTGATTTTCTAAGCAACGATCCTGGTGTTTGGCTTGGGCGCATTTATGTCTACTTAATTCTGGCCTTCTCTGTTTGTAAATTTAACTTCAATTCATGGATGCTTCCAGACTGATGGTTGGACGGCTGTTGCTGACACCCGACACCTGAAACCTCGAGATCGTTGTATAGGGCACTACCCAAATCACTCCACCGAATGGAACCAAATCCTCATTCTCTGCCAGTTAAGTCTGCCTTATCTCCTGACGGCTTCACTGATCACCTCGATTGCCCGATCGATTTCCTCGGCAGTGGTATGTCGGCCGGTGGTCAACCTCAGGGTGCCTTTGGCCCAGGTTACGGGCACGTTCATGGCCTCCAGCACATGGGATACCTCCACCGTGTCCGAGTGGCAGGCGGCACCGGCCGACGCGGCAATCTCAGGACTGATATTTTCCAATATACGATTGGCTTCCCGGTCATAAAACGACAGGCTGAGCGTGTTCGGCAGCCGCTGATGCGGGTGGCCATTCAAACGCACTTTCCCACAATTTTCTTTTAAGCCTTCATACAGCCGATCGCGCATGGCCTGCATATGATTCCCGTTGTTGACCAGATCCCGCCGGGCGATTTCACAGGCTTTACCCAACCCAGCAATTTCCAGTACATTTTCGGTGCCGGCCCGCCAGCCGGATTCCTGCCCGGCACCGTGCATAAATTCAGCCAACTTGACCCCGGTTCGAATATAGAGGGCCCCGATGCCTTTGGGCGCGTATATTTTGTGCCCGGCGATTGAGAGCAAATCGACGCCGAGGGTGTCGACTTCAGCCGGTATTTTACCCAGGGACTGGGCGGCATCCGTGTGCAGCAGAATGTCGTGCTTTTGGGCCAACTCCGAGATTTCCGCAATGGGCTGAACGGTGCCGACTTCGTTGTTGGCGTGCATGATTGTAATCAGGATCGTGGCCGGGGTGATCGCGGCGGCAACATCGGCTGCACGCACCATTCCCTGCCCTTCCACGGGCAGATAGGTGACTTCGAAACCGTCGCCTTCAAGATGTCTGCAGACTTCCAGAATCGCGGGGTGTTCGATTCGGCTGGTGATTATGTGATTGCCTTTATGCCGATAGGCGTTCGCCACGCCCTTGACGGCATGGTTGTTGGACTCGGTGCCGCCGCTGGTAAAGACAATTTCATCGGGTCGGCAGTCGAGCAGCGAGGCCACCTGGCGGCGGGCCTGAATAACGGCTTCCCGGGGTTGGGCGCCGTACCAGTGGCCGCTCGAAGGGTTGCCGAATACCTCCTCCAGATGGGGCCGCATGGCGGCAATGACTTCGGGATCGTGGGGGGTGGTGGCGTTGTAGTCAAGATAAATGGGTTTGGACATGATTGGCACCTTTGGGCGTATTGGTAGTTGATGGGACACACATAGACGCAGATGCTTTTCGGATCTGTGAAAATCTGTGCAGATCCGTGTCCCTTTTTCCATCTTCAATAAGAGTCAGAATTAGCCTTGACTCCCATTTTATAAGTTAATTTTCATAAAGACAATTTTCAAGGCCCAGAGCCAGAACCACTTTGTATGAAATTTCCAGCATGGAACCTTTATCCAAAGTTCCAAGAAATTTTTTTAGGTCATTTTTAGCAACAGTATGAATGTTGTCTGCTTGAACAAAGGAGGGCTTTGGCAGGTTGGCTTTTTGACCGACAAATATTTCTGTTGGAAATATGTCAACAAAATTTTGTTGTTAAACTGACGGGCAGATGAAGGTTGGGTGAGAAAATCAGAGGCGAAAAATATTTGTATATAACATTTTCATGCAAGTTGCCGATAATGATTTCATGAATCGAATTTCAGACAAGAATATGGATAAAGTGACTCCGCGGTTCCGGATTAAGAAAGCCGTTCGAATGGTTCTGTTTGTGCCTTTTGTTTTGTTGGCATTACCCGCTTACGCCGCCATGGGCTCCGGCCAAGAGATTTCCTGGTTTTTCCTGGTGGTTGGATTGGCAGGCGGACTCGCCTTCTTTTTGTATGGAATGGAGAAGATGAGTGACGGAATGAAAAGTTCCACCGGCGATAAAATGCGCGCCATACTCGCCGCCTTGACCCAAAATCGAGTCGTCGGAATGATTGCCGGGGCTTTTGTCACCTGCGTGATTCAATCAAGCAGCGCGACAACCGTCATGCTGGTCAGCTTTGTCCAGGCGGGCTTGATGAGTTTTGCTAACTCTCTGGCAGTCATTCTGGGAGCCGACATCGGCACCACCATTACAGCCCAGCTAATTGCCTTCAAACTGACCGACTACGCCTTAATGATGATTGCCATCGGTTTTGGCATGCAGATGCTGTCCAAAAATGAAAATACAAAAAACATCGGCAATGTCATTTTGGGCTTCGGGATTCTCTTTTTCGGCATGAAGCTGATGAGCGATGCCATGAAACCCTTGAGAACCTATCCGGCTTTTATCCAGATGCTGGAAGGACTGGAAACCCCCCTGCTGGGAATAATGGCCGGTGCCGTATTTACAGCGTTGGTCCAGAGCAGTAGTGCCTTCACCGGTGTGGTTATCGTTTTGGCCCAGCAGGGACTAATAACGCTGGAAGCGGGAATTCCAATGATTTTTGGCGCCAATATCGGCACCTGTATTACGGCCGGGATCGCCAGCATCGGCATGTCCCGGGAGGCAAAGCGTGTGGCCCTGGGCCATGTGATATTTAAAATCGGGGGTGTATTGCTGTTTATATTCTGGATCCCAAAGTTTGCCGATATTATCAGATTAATTGCTGATTACTTCGGCTCGGGAACTGCCCGTCAGGTTGCCAATGCCCACACAATTTTCAATGTGACGCTTGCACTTCTTTTTCTGCCTTTTACATCTTTTTTCGGTCAATTAATTATTCTGGTTATATAGAAAGCCCAAGTGAATTAATTTCGTAGAAGTAAATCAGCCTGGATTCCATTTTTAATTTGTCTACAGGTTATTTTAGCTGATGAAGCGAATTGTTCTACAATTCGCATGAATTTTTTTCCAATATTTGTTGATTTTCGCCGGTTAAAGCGGAATACATATTCATCCAGATAAGGTTGCAGGTACTTTGGATCAAAGCGGCCCTGAAAGGTTCCTAT
>Ga0209786_1000388_pt1 | contig 16422 bp, 18 predicted proteins | sample WorMetilvaeELBA2_FD_187405 | JGI IMG/M metagenome (GOLD analysis project Ga0209786, IMG submission 187405) | Marine gutless worms symbiont microbial communities from Max Planck institute for Marine Microbiology, Germany - Olavius ilvae ELBA.2... ...
ATAAAATGCTGTCATAGTAGGCCTCCTCTGTGTTTTTGAGACCATTATACCGTAGACCTGTGACAGATAAGGTCACAGCTGAATCAATTATTTTTATCACTTGGGCTTTCTATATAACCATATTCAACAATTTTGCCGCTTTGCTTTCATTGCCATTGGCCATTCGATACGCCTCTTCGATATAATACTTCTCCAGGCGATTTTCGATAGATGATAAATCTACACCGGACTCGGGGATCGGGGAAAACTGCGGACATAGGCCGTTTGAAGCTGTGAAAGGTTGTGTTTTCAGATCCTGGAGTCCTAAATCGACGGGCGTCACCAAAGGTCCGTTTCCAACAAGAGCACCTCTTTCGATCATGTTTTTCAGCTCCCGCACATTCCCTGTCCAAGTGTGTTCCAGAAGGCCTTGTTCTGCATCCTTGGACAGGCCGGTAAAATTTTTCCCAAATTTGTTCATAAAGGCATGAAGAAAGTGTTTGGCCAACAGCAGGATATCGCTACGCCGTTCATTGAGGGACGGGATCTCTATTTTGATGACTCCGATACGGAAGTAAAGATCCATCCGGAAAAGCTTCTGGTCGATCATTTCCTCCATATTCTTGTTTGTGGCGGATATGACCCGGGTCTGCACCTTCAGTTTTCGCACCCCTCCCACACGATAGAATTCACCTTCTTCCAGAAATCGAAGCAATTTGGCCTGGGCGTCCAGGCTCAGATCTCCCACTTCGTCCAGAAACAGAGTGCCGTTGGCGGCCTGTTCGATCAACCCTTTCTTCCCGGACGCCCTCGCACCGCTGAACGCTCCCTTTTCATACCCAAACAGCTCGCTTTCGATCAATTCCTTCGGAATGGCGGCACAGTTGACAGTGGTCAGGGGCCCTTTGAAATTAGGGCTGTGGTAATGGATTGAACTGGCAATCAGTTCTTTGCCGGTGCCGGTTTCACCAATCAGAAGCAACGGGGTGTCCGGGCTTTTTGCGACAGACTCCACAAACGCCATGACGTCCAGTATGGCCTGACTTTCTCCGACAAAATAAGGGTGGTTCTCCTGCAAATACTGACCTTGAAGCTTCTGGACTTCTTTTCTGAGCTTGATGGTGTCCAATGCGTTCTTGATCGTAACCTCAAGCCGATCCATGTGAAGCGGTTTGATGACATAATCGTGGGCACCGAGTTTCATGGAAGCGATGACCGTGTCAATGTCTTCATAAGCGGTAATCATGACTACCAACATGTCCGGAAACAACTCCCGGACCTTTTTGAGTGCATCCACGCCGCTCATCCCCGGCAGACCGATATCCAGCAACATCAGGTCCGGTGGCTCTTCTGTTGCCGAGTCGATGGCTGCTTCGGCATTTTCAAATGTCAGGACCTGGAATTCGGTTTCGAGCGCCAGCTTGATTCCTTCGGTGATCGTGGCTTCATCGTCGACAACATAAAGCGTAAAATCCATCATGGCGTTTTCTCCCTGGGCAGCAGGGACATTGGTTGTGATTACCCCGACGGTAGATCCGTCGGCGGTTGAGTGATCGGGATGGACACCCGGAATTCAGCACCGCCCCATTCATTCTCGGCAACGTCGATGATTCCGCCGTGATCGAGAACGATGCGATGGCAGATGCTGAGGCCGATTCCGGTGCTTTCCGTTTTGGTTGTAAAAAATGGATCGAACACCTTTCGTTTCTCTGTGAAACGGATTCCTGGTCCGGTGTCCGAAACCAGGATTAGGACGCTACCATCTTGTAAAGATGAAGATACCCGTATGTGTTTTTCCCCGTCCTGGCATTTCATGGCATCGACGGCATTGTTGATGAGATTGAGAATCACCTCTTCGATCAGTTGAGGATCCAGTCGGCATGCGGGCAGACCCGGACCGAGGTTCTTCTCTAGTTCGACACCGCTTTTTCGAAGGCTTACAGCCGTCAGGTTGATGGCATCTTCAATTGATTGATTCACATCGGCAACAATAAACTTCGGGTCGCCCGGTTTGGCAAAATCCATCACCCGGCGAATGACCGACTCGATTCTATGTGACGCCGATTGTAATTGATGGAACACGTTCTTGACCTTTTCACGGCGTTCCCCACGGTCGAAATATTTTTCTAGGGTATTGACGTAGATGTTGATGCCCGAAAGGGGGTTTCTGATTTCGTGGGCGATCCCGGCGGTGACATGGCCCAGAGACGCCATTTTGTCCTGAACGAGCACCATCTTTTCCAGTGATCTGAGCTCTGTCATATCCATCATGTTGAACAGGACAGCCTCTCGCTGCCGGAAGTCGATCACATGGGCCCGGCAGAAAATCCATATCCGTCTGCTGATATCGCCTTTTGGCGTATAGCGGAAGTCGATCTCCATGACCCGGGAATTGCCGACGAGGATGTCCTGAATAGATACTTTGACTTTATCCAGATCGTCGGGATGGATGTTGTCATAGTCGCCCAACACATGCGATCTTGGTAGCGGTCCCAAAAGCCGCTCCTGCTCCTTATTTTGATATACGATCTGATTGTCCTGGATGATGGATATCCCGGTCGGAGAATTTTCGACAACGGTTCGGAATCTTGCTTCACTCTTCAGAAGACTTTCGCTGGCTTGTATCCGTTCAATGACTTTTCCAAGGCGTTCGGCAACAGCTTTGACCAGGCGCAATTCCTCATTGAGGAAAGGACCTTTATCGGCAGTCGGTTTTTTCTCGAGATAACAAACCGTCAGCCGTCCTGCCGATTTATTGTTTACGATGATATCACGGGTAAGAAGCCATGGCGTTTCCCGGAAGTTTTCCGTTTGCAGCACCTCATCGCCGATTTGGATGCTTGCGCAGGTGATTTCCGGATACTGCCAGGCGGAAGTAATAATGGGAAGCGTGTTTCTCAAGATATCTTCAAGGGACAGATCCTGCTTCTCCAGGAGGCTCGACAAACGGAACAGGCACTCCAGTTCCTTGACCCGTGCATCCAGGGCCCGCATGTTGCGATTCAGGGCATCGTCCATTTCCCGGTGTTGTTTATCGAGATCCAGTGCGTGAAGGCCAAAGGAGATATCGTTGGCCACCTCGGCGACCAGCCCCTGCTCTTCGGCGTCGGTGACGAGTTCTTTGGGCAAAGATAGGGTGATCACCCCGAATATTCGACCGTTGTATTCCAGGCGATGACTCAGGGCGCCTTGGCTGTCGTATGTGGAGACCAGTGGGCATCCATTGCAGAGTGTCTCCGGCGCATCCGTTACGACAATCCCCGGTCGGTCCATGGCCCGCCGGCAGCACGTGACACCGTTGTAGGTCAACAACCGATCCTTTAGCGTTTCGGCCCTGTTGTCCAACCCGGATTCCGCGAACAGGTCCCAACGGCCCTCTTCGTTTAAAAGGGCCACCCAAGCACTGTAATACCCACGGTCTTTTATAAGCGAATCACATACGGCTGTTATCAGTCGGTTACGGTTCTTTTCCCGGGTAATCAGCTTATTGATATTCCGGATCGCCCTCAGCACCAGGTTTCGGTGTGCCAGCCGAGCCACTGGGCGTCCTTTTTGGATGTTCCATATTCCGAAAAGAACACCCAGCAGCCCGCCACATGCGATCGGCAGGAGATAATACCAGTAGCCGGATACACGTTGAAACACAGTTGAATAGACATGCAGCGCGGCAGCGGAGGCAATCGCCAGAATGATGCCGGTGAGAACCTTCCCCATTATTTCCTCATTGTGCCGAGTAGATTCCGTGGGTCGGTGAATTCCCCAAATGCTCATCTTGCCGACAAGGTTATAAAGTTGAGCATCTTTCGTCAATTCGATTCCACACAAAAAGCATTACCGGCTGTTGGTGCCCATGGGATTGTAATTTCTGCGATAACCCTGTCTTACAGGGCTTCATTGAATACAGGTTGAAGATTTTCTAAATTCTTTTTCTTTTTCTGTTCTTGAGGCCATCCGTTAATACGCAACGAATTGATATCATATTATAATTGTAATCATTGGAGATGGCATAGTTGCTGCAGGGGCTGTAATCTGAAACATCGACATGGGGATAGATCAGCCCCAATAGATTGCTGCTGTGTGTGGATCGGCAATCAATGACATCATTTCGTGAGAATCATCCTGCCCGGCAAGCTGTCGGAATGGATGGGTGGTCGTGTCTCCGGCAGCAGAATCGCAGCAACCCAAAGGAGTCCATCGTGATCGAAGCCTTACTTTTCATGATGACCCTCGGTGCCTTCTGCAGCTGTCTGCTGAGTGTGGCATCAAAAGTCTTCTTTGTCTACGAGGATCCACGAATCGAAAAAGTCTTGTATTTTCTATCCGGCGCCAACTGCGGCGGGTGCGGATACGCCGGCTGTTCGGCAGCAGCGGCGGCCGTGGTGGCCGGAAAGGCCAAACCGACGGTCTGCGTCATATCCGACATGGAATCGGCAGCCAATGTGGCAGCGGTGATGGGTATGGAGGTCGGTGCCGCAGAGCCGATGAAATCTGCAAATGCGTGCTTCGGTGGCAACCGCGCCGATGATCGCTACATTTACCTGGGCGCGCCCACCTGTCGGGCAGCTGGCGCTCTGCTGGGCGGCAAGCGGGTATGCACCATCGGATGCCTCGGCTACGGCGACTGCATCAAGGCCTGTATTTTTGACGCCATCCACATGGGCCCGGAGGGGTTTCCGGTGGTTGACGAGACCAAATGCGTGGGCTGCGGCGCCTGTGAAAGAGCCTGCCCCAAGGGGATCATCACGGTGCGGACCATGTCCGAGCGGTTGCTTCATTTCAACCAGGCAGACGATGCCCTGGCCCCTTGCCGGCAGACCTGCCCGGCAGAAATCGACATCCCAAAGTACATTGCCCAGATCTGTGACGGGGACTATGCGGGCGCAGTCAACACCATCCGGGAGCGGAACCCCCTGCTGCTGTCCTGCGGTCGGGTGTGCCCCCATCCCTGCGAGGATTTCTGCCGCCGGGGCATCGAGGATGAGCCGGTCTCCATCAACCAGCTTAAGCGATTCGCCGCGGATTGGGAAATGAACTCCGGGAAACGGCTGCCGATCCCCTGCGGCCCGGCCGGTCTGAGCTGCGCCTACTTCTTGCGACGGCTCGGCCATGAGGTCACCATTCTCGATGCCATGCCCAAACTGGGCGGCATGATCCGCTACGGCATCCCGGAATACCGGCTTTCAAAGGAAGTCTTGCAGTGGGAAATCGACGGGATCCTGCATCTGGGAATCGATTACCGGTCCAATGTCTCACTGGGGGTTAACTTTACCAGTGCATCCCTGCGGGAAGAGGGATTTGACGCCATTTTTTTAGGTGTCGGTGCCTGGAACGACTACATGCTCCGGGCCGAGGGGGAAGATCTGGACGGCTGTTACACGGGAATCGATTTTCTGACCCGGTTTGCCCGCCACCAGCAGGGAGACAGTGACAAGGATGCCATACCCATCGGTAAAAAGTGTGTGGTGATCGGCGGCGGCAACACGGCCATCGACTGCGTGCGCACCCTAATGCGTCTGGGCGCCGAAGACGTGTCCCTGGTCTATCGCCGAACCCGGAAGGAGATGCCGGCAAACGATGTGGAAATCGTGGCGGCCGAACACGAAGGCGTCAAATTTCACTTTCTGGCCGCCCCGGTGCGGGTGATCGGCGATGACACCGGGCGGGTGACCCATTTCGAATATCAGCAGATGAAGCTTGGGGAACCGGATGCCAGCGGGCGGCGCCGGCCGGTTCCCATCGAAGGGACGGAAACCCTGATGGAAATCGACATGCTGGTGACCGCCATCGGACAGGGGCCGGATGTCAGCTTCATCGGGAAAGAAGATGCCCTCAAGGAGCTGCAGATTACCCGGTGGAACACCATCGACGCCGACCCGGAGATTCTGCAGAGCAGCGTGCCTTACATTTTTACGGCCGGCGACTCCTTTACGGGGGCATCCCTGGTGGTCGAAGCCATCGGCGGCGGCCGCCGGGCGGCCCGGGCGATCCACATGTACCTGAGCGACGAAGCGCTTGTGCCGGTGGTCAGATCCCTCCGTAAGAAACATATCCCGGAATCCCTCTTCGCATCGGTCGACGGTGTGGTCAACAAGAAGCGGGCCGAAATGCCGGAACTGCCCATCGGTGAGAGAATCCGATCCTTCGCAGAGACGGATCTGGTTCTTTACGAAAAGGACGCCAAGGCAGAGGCCGAACGCTGTCTGAACTGCTGCCGGCTCTGTTACAACAAAGATAAAGAAGCGGCGTAATTACAACCGGGTACCAGATATTGGGTATTGGGTATTCGATGCCAACGACTCCTTCCGTTAGTACCCAGTACCAAATACCGAGTATTCAATATCCAAAAACTTGAAAGGTGTACCAATGAAGATTTCAGTTTGTGGAAAAGGCGGCAGTGGTAAAAGTACTCTCGTCAGTTTACTGGCCAAACAGGCGGAGGCCCGGGGACTGAAGGTCCTGGTGGTGGATTCGGACGAGTCCAACTCCGGGTTGTTTCATATGCTGGGGTTTAAGCAACCCCCGGTTCCTCTTATGGAGCTTGTCGGCGGAAAAAACCAACTGAGGGAGAAGATGAAGCAGCCCGATATTTGGGCAGAGCAATGGATTGATCCTTCGGACATCCCATCGACTTATGTCCAGCGGCGAAACGGCATGATGATGGTCAGCATCGGGAAGATTTTGCAATCCTTTGAGGGCTGTGCGTGTCCGATGTGGGTATTGAGTCGGGAGTTTCTCAGCAAACTCCGGCTTGGTGAAAATGCGCTGGCCATCGTGGATATGGAAGCCGGGGTGGAACATTTTGGCAGGGGGATTGAGAAAAGCATTGATACTGTGCTTCTCGTGATCGAACCATCCATGGAATCCATATATGTGGCGGAAAAAATAAGGGACATGACCGCCGGGCTTGAAAAACGACTAGTGGCTGTCCTTAATAAAATCGGTTCCGGCAGGGTGGCGATGAGAATGGAAAAAGAAATTTTGACCAGAGGCATTGAGCTTATCGGTGTGTTAAGGCTTGATCCGGCGATTTTCGAGGCCTGTCTGGAAGGTTTTGCGATGGATCGAGGAGAGGCATTTCGCCAAGCGGGCGACATACTGGATCGCCTGCTGGTTCAAGTATAAAAAAGGATTTACGGGGGGATCTATGTGTCTCTGCACGGTGTGGGTAGACGTCGGTGGTGAAAGCAGCGTCGTCATGCAGGACGTCGCCGTGATGACAGCCGAGGAAGACGGCTATGTGCTCATCGACCTTTTCGGAACCCGAAAAATTGTCCGGGGCAGTATCAAAGCATTGGATTTTGTAGACGAGCACACAGTGCTAATAGAAGGCGATGCGCCCGCGTAATAGCAATCGCCAAAAATATGTTTCTTATCATCGGAATCAATATCGGGTTCGGTATCGGTATCGACCATAAAGACTACCTCCTGCTTCGATTCCGATCCCGATAGCGATCCCGATACCGAAAATAGCGCCGTCAGGATTCTCTATAGCCGTTACCCAAAATGGGTTCCGATTGGAGATACTGGTTCCGGATGTCTCATTTCAAGCGTAAAATTACGGAGTCCTCGAGATGGCAACGGATAAACCCGCCATTCCTGTGGCGGGTTTATCCGTTGCTCTTTAAGCGACAGCGTCGCGCTTCATAAAATCGCGAAGCGGTTTTATGCAGACATCTCCCGGCGGGTGGCCATGTCGACCATGACCCGTTCCCTGGCTCTGTCGATGCCGAGTGCTTTCCGTTTCTGATCGATGTGGGCGATCATTTTCCGGGCATGCTTTACGGGATCGACTTCCAGGTCCCACATGCCGCCGTAGAGTTTCTCGAATTCTTCGAATATATACTTCTGAAACACAGGTGCTCCGGTGACCGGCAAACTGACTCCGAAGACCGTATACACGCCCGAGGCAACAAAGTAGTGTCCGATGCTGATCGCCTTTTCACTCATCCACTCCGGGGCGCTGCCGGCTGCGGGAAGATCGCTGATGTCATTGCCGAGTCCGCCCGCCTTGACGACTTCGGTGGCAGCCAAAAGGATCCGGCTGTTGTCCACACAGGAGCCCATGTGAAGCACCGGCGGGATGCCTACGGTTTCACAGACCTCGGCCAGACCCGGACCGCAGAATACCGCCGCCGATTCGGGTGTCAACAGCCCTTCCATGGCGCAGGCAATGCCGTTGCAGCCTGTCGTCAGAACGATCACATCATTTTTAATCAGTTCCTTGACCACCTCGATGTGCCCTTCATTGTGACGGGTCCGGGCATTGTTGCAGCCGACCACACCGCCAATGCCGCGGATGCGGCCGTTGATGATGTTGTCGTTCAAGGTGTAGTAGCTGCCTCGAAACGTGCCGCCCAAATGATACTGAATGGCCTCGACGCCGAATCCGGCGACCTGGACCCCTTTCTGGGGGGGGATCATGACCTCGGCGCTCCGGTTTTCGTAATTATCGATCGCCATTTTAACGATGCGTTCGGCGTCTTCCAGGGCATGATGCTCGTCAAATTCAATGTGGATGACGTTGTCCTGCTCCATGCGTGCAATGGGATGGGTCGTGATGAGCTTGGTATGGAAACACTTGGCCACATTGGCAACGTTCTGAAAGATGCACTGGATGTCGACCACCATGGCGTCGCAGGCGCCGGTAATGATCGCCAGTTCCTGCTGGAGAAAGGTGCCGCATGGCGGAACGCCGTGCCGCTGAAGCACTTCATTGGCGGTGCAGCAGATCCCGGAAAGCTGGATTCCTTTGGCACCCTTGGATTTGGCATACTCCCGCATTTCGGGCGTTTGGGCCACGGTAACGATCATCTCGGATAGGATCGGTTCATGGCCATGGATGACAAGATTCACATGGTCCGCTTTCATCACCCCCAGGTTGGCCTCGGACTGCAGCGGATAGGGCGTTCCGAAAAGCACATCCTGCAGGTCGGTCGCCAGCATGGACCCCCCCCAGCCGTCTGCAATGGCCGTCCGGGTGCCCTGCTTCATGAGGTTTTTATAGTCCTGGTCCACACCGATGTGGGTGCGGTGCATGATCTCGACGATCTCCCGGTCGATATTTCGAGGCAGCACGCCGTTTTTCTTCCACTTTTCATACAACGGCTGGGGGGCACGTTTCAGGTACAACAATTCGCCTTCGTTTTTACCCCACTCGTCGATGGCCTTTTCCGCCACCTCCAGGGCGATCTCATCGAGATTGCGGTCGACCGTTTCGCCATCGACCTCAACGGTTGTCGCCACATCGAAGTAAGGCGCGATGTCCAGCAGCTTGGTGTAATCTTTAATCTTGTACTCGTCCGTTTCTTTCCTTGCCACGCTGCGGAAGACTTCGGCCACGCCACGGCCGTGGTCGGAGTGGGCGGCGGCGCCGCCTGCGATCATACGGATAAAGTTTCGTGCGGCAATGGTATTGGGAGACGCCCCGCAAAGCCCTTTCCGCGTGTCCTCACCGTCAATACCGCTTTTAGGCAGCGGCAGGCGACAGGGCCCCATACCGCAATTTTTACAGCAGGTACCCTGGGAGCCGATGTTGCAGGGCTTCATCTTGACCGCACGATCGAAAACAGTCTCAATCTGAAGTTCATGGGCGCGTTCGATCATCGTCTGTGTCGCGATGTCGATGGTAGCACCAACCGGATCCGCCAGCTTTACGGCCTTGGTCTTTACCATTTTTTGTTCTGCCATTTTGGAGCCCCCTCTCGCGAGATGATTAAGATCCGTTTCTCGACATCAGGCAGCTCTGCTTCCTTGGTGGATATTGCCGTCCAATCACCATGGGTCGGCTACCACAAAAGCCGGCGGCGATATCTCCACAACGGATCGGTTCGGTTCCCTTATGTTTCTGTATATGCGTAGCATCATTTGTGCCATGCGGATGAATAGAAATAAGATAAGAAAAACGGCAATTTGGAAAAGCCGTTGGAAAAGATGTGATTTTTTCCGGCTAATATTCGAAAAATTTCGAAAACGGTTTCGAACATTTCATAACAGTGTGATCATGATCGGCCTCCAGGCAGACTGCCCGAAGCGCCCATGACGCTATTTCCTTTTGACGACACCCCGATTGCGTTGTTGTTCAATCGGTCGCTTGGGCAGAAACGCCACCCCCGCGGGAAGTATTTCTTTTCTCGAAAAAGGAATGCCACTGAAACCGGCAAACCTTTTGCATTGTGAAAGGTATGGAATCAGAGGCAGTCAGTTGCACGATTGATTCTTTTCGGTCTTCATTTGAAACGTATCATTCATATTTCGCAACAGGAGTTATGATGCCGAAACCGTCCTTTTCAGATATCTCGATCGTATCCTGCGGTACCTTGAGGCTTGAGCTGACCTACCTGCAGCAGGAGGGATTTTTAGATACGCCCCAGATTTTGTCTACGACCCCGGGGCTGCATCAGGACATCCATGAGCTGGAGCGCCAACTGGTCCGCCGGATACGAAAGGCCCAGGAAAAAACGGATCTGGTGCTCGTGGTCTACGGCGGCAAGTTTTGCTACGTGAACGCCGATGAGCCTACCCGGCTCATGCAGACCATCATTCACGAACAGGGGAACAACGTGGCCAGAATCAATGCCACCCATTGCATGGACATGCTCGCCGGCGAAGAGGAGCGAAACCGCATCGCCCAAGAACTTGCCGGAGGAGAACCTGTCTGGTGGATGACCCCGGGCTGGGTCAAATTTCGGAAGATGGTCTTCAAGGGCTGGGACATGGGGCTGGCCAATGAAAACTTCCCCAGGCATACCGGCGGCGCCATTGTTTTGGACGGTATCGGGTTCATGGATAACTACATGGCCGAGCATCCGGAGGAATTTCTCGATTACTGCGACTGGATGGGGATCCCCATGCAGCCGTATGCGGTAAGCCTGGACCGATTCAAATCACTGCTTGCGGAACAGGCGACCAGACTACACGAGCGATCAGACCCTTCTGGCAGGAGTTTGCGAAAATAGTTTCGATGAATACGGATCCCACCACGGGAGATCAGATTGTTACAGTGAAAAAGGGGTGGACCGATGTCCATCTTTCACCAAATTTGCAACCGCAAACATAATTGCGATGCCGAAGTCCTGGAACATGCAATCCAACTTGCCGTCGAGATCGCCCGGGAAGGCCGGGAGGGACGAAAGATCGGGACTCTCTTTGTGGTTTCCGATGAAAAAGAGGTCTTGAAGAGATCCCGGAATCTCATTCTCGACCCGCTCTACGGCCACGCCGAAAAGCGAAAAAAAATATGGGATCCGGACATGCGAGAGACCATCAAAGAGCTGGCACAGCTCGATGGCGCTTTTGTCGTCGCCGGCAATGGCGTGGTGATATCCGCCTCGCGCCATATCGATGCCTCAGCAAAATGCATTGAACTCCCACTTGGACTAGGTACCCGCCATGTGGCGGCCGCCTCCATCACCCGCGACACCCGGGCCGTGGCTGTGCTGGTTTCCACAAGCGCCGTGGTTCGGATTTTTTTCAGGGGGAATTTGATTGCCGAAATTGTCCCGGAGGCCTGGGCGTTGGGCGATCAGAGCTTTAAAATTAAAGGCCCGCGGAAAGAACGACAGGTGGCGGACCTGCGTATCATTTCGAGAACATCCGAGGAAGGAGAAACAGATGGCCGTTGAAGTTGTGATCAAACGAAAATTTGCAGAGAAAAAAGCCCATGAACTGGCCCCGCTGATGGCAGAGTTGCGATCCCTCGCCCGATCCCAACCGGGTCATATTTCAAGTGAATCTTTAAAATGCGTATATCCGCTCGACGATTACGATTACTTCATCCGGAGCAAATGGAAGTCCCTGGAAGACTGTTATGGTTGGCTGCAAAGCCCTGAAAGAAGTAAAATTCAACAAAAAATCGATACCATCTCCGGTGGAAAGACCGAATATCGGATTTACGAGCCTTTGGTCGACGGTATTTTCGATTCATAAAATGGTGCAAGGATCTTGTGTAGGAAATCAACTAACTCCGGAATCCAAAAAAATTAATGAACTCGTCGACATGACGAGTTTTTGGTTCAGTCACCATCCGGGCTTCTATCGCCTGCACTTGGCATTGAATATGCAGATCTGTTTGTACAGATGTTCCATACCTCCCATATCCGCAGGGGAGGCTGAGCAGGGGATAGGGGAAGGACAATGCGTTGTATAATCGCTTGACTACGGTGATGAGGAAAGCACCGGCAGCTGTGCAGTTAGCTCTATAGGAGGTTCCATGTATGCGCTCATCTATGACGAACACCGGCTGGGCCGGTCGCAAAACAGACGGCCGCAAAAACACGTGATTTCCCTACATGAAAGCCGGGAGACGGCAGAACTCGCTTTGGCGAGGAGACAAAAAAAGCCGGACAAAAGGGTGTGGAATCGTCACACGCAAATTGTCCGGGTATAAAAAGAAATCGATAAAGAGATTTCAAATCTACCATTTCAAGGAGGTGAAGATCATGCCAGGTAAAGATGGAACCGGCCCTAAAGGAAAGGGCTGTGGAACCGGAAGAGGCAAAGGGCGCCGTGACCAAGGCGGCAAGGGCGTCGGCCAGGGCCGACGCGGCAACAAAGGCAAAGGGCAAGGTAGAAGCGCCGGCCAGGGCCGCGGAAAGAACCGGTAATCATCAGAAGAGGTCCCGTTCAGTGGTGGACGGGCAAAACATAAGGAGGGCATTATCATGCCAGGATTTGACAGAGGCGGTCCCATGGGGGACGGACCCATGACCGGGGGCCGGCGCGGGCGTTGCGTTCGATCAGACAATGTCGCCGACTTGCCGGCATACGGCGGTTTCGGGTATGGCAGAGGCATGGGCGCCAGGCGTGGTGCCGGGAGAGGATTCGGTCCGTACCGAGGGAGAGGACACGGGTACGGAAGGGGATACTACATGTATCCGGCGGCATACCCCGTCGACGATGCCATGGGTAGAGCCGGTGAGATGGCGATGCTCAAGGCTGAAGCGGATGCCATGAAAAAATCCCTGGAAGCTGTCCAGAAAAGAATCGAGGACCTGGATCGCGGCGAATCGTCTGAATGATTCACGTCAGCCTTGTCCATCTTTAACACAAGGGGTGGTTCTCCACCCCTTGATCTTTTTCGAAACCATTCAAATACGACTTCTAATATTTGCGAATGGTATGATTCCATATTGCCGGCGGTGAGGAATTTACACCTCAAAAATAAAAATTTCCGGCGGGTAGCTTATAGACAAACGGCGAACTGTACTATCTTTTCAGTAGGTTCGAACTCCACTTCCTCCGCTCGAGTGTTGTGACTAAAATTCAAACCCCTGAAGTCAATATCGGCAAGACTCTTGCACTGTATAGTGAAGTGTTGACTCTCATTTCCAAGTTGCAACGGAACTATGGCTCTGATTTGGCGGCCTTTGCCGAAACGCTCAAGTAGGAGGGATTCACCATGGAACGATTTATTGAAGAGTATATGCTTGACAGCGCCCAGCCATCGAATCCATTCGTGCATTCCCTATTTAAGCTCGGATATGCCCGCACGGATCCTCGGGTGGGCACCTCCTGCGCCGGCTCTGATATTCCAAAGATCGAAGGACTTGAAAATCAGTACACCATAACGGCCACTGAGGTCTTCAACGCAGAAAAGGAAATCATCGGAAAACGGGTTTTGGTCATCGGGGCAGGGCGAGCAGGTCTTTTAATCGCTGAATCTTTGGGCAGAAACGGTTACGAGGTTGTAGCCACCAAGCGCGTTGATCCTATCGGGGGCATGATGGAAGGCGTCACACGAACAATCCTGCTCGGGATCATTGAATCCATGCCCAATGTCAGCATTATGCCGCATACAACGGTGGTTGCCTTTTCGTCAGAATACGTGGAACTCGATTTGGACGGCACCCGAATTTTTTTAAAGCACTTTGATACCGTTGTCTTGGCAAATGGAATGGTTTAGGCAAACGGACCTTCCGAAGGGTATCGAAGTACAGGTTGGGAGAGCTGCCCGTTATTGAACGAACCACACAGGAAGGAAAAACCAATGGCGATTGAAGTGTTGATCCGACGAAAATTTTTTAAGGAACACGCCGAGAAACTGGCGCCGTTGATGGTGCAGTTGAGATCCCTTGCCAGAGCCCAGCCCGGTTATATTTCAAGTGAGTCTTTGAAATGTATCGATCCGCCCGGAGATTACGATTACCTCATCAGAAGTACTTGGAATTCAGTTGAAGACTGGAAAAGGTGGCTCCAGAGCGAGGAGCGGAATCGCATTCAGCGAAAGATAGACAACATTTCCGGCGTGAGTACCGAATATCGGATTTATGAGCCGCTGGTTGGCGGTATTTCCGGCGGGCAACCCCGAGGCTGAGCCGATAGAGCGCGCCGGGCGTTATCTGCCTGGGCTTTTAAGCAGCTGTAGGAGGTAACATGTACGCACTTATCTATGACGAACACCAACTGGACCGACCGCAAAAAAGGGTGATCTCCATTCACGAAAGCCGGGAAGAGGCCGAACTCGCATTGGAACAAAGACAAGAAGAACTCGGCAGAAGGGTTTGGGAATGTCACACGCGGATTGTTTGGGTAGAAAAAGACATCGACGCCGGAGAGTTCGTCGGCCCCGGAGAATATGATACCTGGCGCCCGGGGGAGCCGATCCCGGAAGGCGAACTCTACAGTGACTCGGATTAATCCAAAAAAAGGATAACACCATCACGTGCGCATGGATGTCCGAATTACCATTGTTTACGACAACGTTGCGTGGAACAAAGCCCTGCTTCCGCCAGAGGAGGTCCGGAGGTGGGCAGGTGCAGTAGAGGTTATTGGAGATGCGGGTCAGGTCAGCGACATCTACACTGCCGTCCATAGCGGCTACAATTTGGCATGGAAACACCAACTGCCTACATGACGCCGGAGACTTCGAACCGAAAGGAGATTTGATCCATGGAGCTTACAGACATGTTGACACCCGAAGACTGCTTTGATTTTGAAAAATACCTGTTTGATAGATTTCACATGAACTGCACTGTTTACGATGCAGCGGGTGTTGGTGTGACTGGGAAGCCCATCTGGTGCAACAATTTGTGTCCTCGAATCAAGTCCGACCTCGATTCCTTGGCAGCAATATGCGCACCGGGAAATCAGAATTTCATGGCCCAGGCCAGAGAAACGAAAGCGCCGGTCATCGGTGAATGCGATGCCGGACTCCTTAAAATTTCCGTCCCGATTTTTGTCGACGGCACGTTTCTCGGAACCGCCGGGGGATGCGGTCGACTTCCGGAGGGAGGAGAGATAGAGACGTTCATCATAGAGAAAACAACCGGACTCAATGAAGCGGAAATTACCGAGCTATGCAACGGCTTGCAGACGATGACACGGGAGCAGGCCGAAGAAATGGCCGAGGTTATCGAACAACGGCTTGCCCAGCTAGTTAACGCTTATCGCAAATCCATAAAGGCGATGAAAGCATTTCTGGGGTAATGATCGTATGGAAAAATTAAAAATATTCCTTTGTGACTGGAAAGAAGATGACCTGGGCACCAAGCCGATCTTTCGTTCCCTGCTTGAAGGCGTCATGCTCAAGCCAGACACCCACATCGAATTAAACGAGCGACCGGGAATCAGCTATTCTTTCCGCTTGTGCCACGAACGCCAGAAGGATAGGCCGCTGTTTACGATGATCGACGTCATCGACGATGATCCAAAACATCGATGGCTGTCTGTCTGCTTTTTTGGAGATATGATTGAAGACCCGGATGAACTCGGTGATCTCATTCCAGGAGGTCTGCTGGGCTCGGATGGTTATTGCTTTGATATTACCGATCCTGATGAACACCTCAGGGAATATGTCGAAAGCCGCATCCAGGAAGCCTACGAATATGCAGGCAGCCGCACCTGAAAGGGGGGACCGAACATGGTCGCCAAGGCGTTAGTGCTTAAGGTAAACGCCCATATGGATTGGGTTGCCTTTGAGCGATCCGTTCATGATCGTTTCGGTGTAAATACCGTGGTGCTGCAAAAAGACGGAAACCGCCGTACAGCCGAAGCCATTCTCTGGGCAAACGAGATTTGCGAGCGGATTAAGAACCATAAAAAAGGTTCTGACAGGATCTGTGACACCCTGAGGCGATATTTGATGCATGAAGCTGAGGTCAACAAACGATTCACCGCGGGAGAATGTGCGGCCGGGATGTACAGGATGATCGCGCCGATTATCCGAAATGATGAGATAGAAGGCTTCATCAGTCTATGCGGCCGGCCCTTTTTGTCAGTGGATCGCATTTACACCGACTACATCCATCGAACGATCGATACGGAAGAGGAAATCATCAAAGAACTGTTGATTTCACTGAAACCCATCAGTCCTCGAACAATAAAAGAATCTGGTTATAAAGAAAGCCCAAGTGAATTAATTTTGTAGAAGTAAATCAGCTTGGATTCCACTTTTAATTTGTCTACAGGTTATCTTAGCCGATGAAGCGACTTGTTCTACAATTCGCA